>JAEEGF010684818.1_pt1 | contig 37230 bp, 28 predicted proteins | sample 9134171 | NCBI WGS metagenome assembly JAEEGF01 (sample SAMN16246542, study PRJNA631951) | gut metagenome | biome: gut microbiome; feature: rumen; material: AP-attached | host: Bos | place: Iran: Karaj | collected 2018-10 | reverse complement strand
GATATATTTACAAGCTTTTTGCAATAGCCGAAAGCATAGAAAGTAAGTGGAATTCAGGGGGAGATATGGTATCATAAGAGTGTAGCTTGATTTGAGACAACAGTGAGAAATCAAGCTGCACAAATATGATATTTATGGGGGAATGAAATATGGAGAAAAGGATTGTGATGGGACTAATGATGGGCGCACTTTCATTGTCCCTTTTTGCATGCGGGAAAAAGGTTGATGATACAACTGATAAATCAGCAAATAACACCAGAACAGATGCAATAGCAGAAGATACTTCGGAAAATGATAATGAAGTGAAGATGCTGACCTATGATGATATGACTAAGCTTATCTTTGATTTCAGCTCAGGTGTAGGTGGTTGGGGCACAGGACTTCAAATCGCGTCTGACGGTTCATTTGTAGGAAGTTATCACGATTCAGAACTGGGAGATTTGGATGAGACAAGCTATCCAAATGGAACAATATATCTAAATGAATTCAGTGGTAAGTTTGGCGAACTGGAGAAGATGAGCGATTACATTTACAAGACCACATTGGATGAAATCACATATGATCATGAAATTGATACAGAAGAAATAGATGAGTCAGAGGGCGTTCGATATGTATATGCCGAAGGATATGGTTTGGAGGATGCCAAGGATATTTATTTCTATATGCCAGGATGTCCTATAGAGGATCTTCCGGAGGATTATATTGGCTGGATGCGCAGCAAAGGTGCCTTGGAGGAAGAGGATACTACACTTCCATTTATGGGATTGTATAACGAGGTACCTGGAAATGGATTCTCCAGCGGTGAAACAGAAGACTAGTAACGAAGAAGAATATGTTAAGACAGAATTAGCAGATATATTAGAAGGACATAAATTAGCATGAACAGATTTACGAGGCAGCATCTTCCTACTAAGCGTTCTTTTTTTAGATCCTTAGTGCTGATTATATTGCTGGCATTGATGTGGATATGGGCTTGTCGAGCCCAGACCTATGTGGGACCACAGGAGCAACGGACTGACTTGATTCCGTATATAAATAAGCTTAGTCAACATAAAAATTCAGTAGTTGACGAGAAGACAGAAGAGAACAGTGCTTCCGTGACTGATGACCTGGGATTGACGTCGGAAGACTATGATATTATTTATCAGCAGACTGGCCTAGGCCGGGCTGGGGTTCAAACCATATATGATACTCATAGATTTTACCGCCTGAAATCGGCTCAGAATTATTTTTACGGTAAGCCGGAAATTTCTGAATCACGACTGGATGTGGTGCGACATTTGGAGCGTGTGGACGGCGTCTATGATGTGGAAAATAATAATGAAATATATCCGATTTTCACTGTGGAGGACGGCGATATTATTATTACCCTTTCCAGCTATATCGGTGGCTGGAGATATGGTCATACTGGTCTGGTAGTGGATGCAGACCAGGGGCTGGTGCTGGAAGCCATGACCTATGGCGAGCCATCCTGCATTGAGAGATTAGACCACTGGGATGAGTATCCTGCCTGGGCAATTCTACGTCCTCGAAATTTGACCAAGGAAGAGAGGACGGCAGTTGCAAGGTATGCACATGACAATTTACAGGGAATCAATTACAGCCTCTTGGCCAGCACCAGAACAGGGGAAGTTGGAAAATGTACAAATCCCCAGCAGGTAATTGAGGCGGTGGCCAATGATGCACTGGTAAATGATGAGAATATCAGCCGAACACAATGTGCTCATATTGCCTGGTATGCTTATCATCTGGCGGGACTGGATTTGGATTCTGACTGGACGGATTATGTGACCCCGGCGGACATTCTGCGGGATGATGATTTGGAACTGGTAATGGAATATGGTTTTTTACAGAATATTTTTGAAGGGAGAAGATAGAGAGTATGTCACTATCAGGTTTTATGTTTGGAATGATGGCTGGAAAGTCAGACAAGAAGAGGGATGCGAGTTTAGTATTTCCGTCAGAGGTTGAGGCCATTAGAGATATTAATTATGCGGGAAATAATGATATATACAACAATTTGGATATATATTTTCCAAAGGGAACTGAAGGATTGCTTCCTGTTATAGTCAGTTATCATGGTGGTGGATATGTATATGGAACCAAGGAAATTTATCAGCACTATGGAGCTTATCTTGCCAGCAAGGGCTTCGTATTTGTAAATTTCAATTATCATTTGGCACCAAAATATAAGTATCCGACGCAGTTGACTGAAGCCAATATGGTTTTTAAATGGGTTGAAGTTAATGCGGAGCAATATCATATGGATATTAAAAATGTATTTGTAGTGGGAGATTCTGCAGGCGCTCAGATGATTAGCCAGTATTTGGCAATATTTACAAATGAGGAATATGCTAAGCTGTTTCCATTTGAAGTTCCGCAGGATTTGCGCATTCGTGCAGCAGGTCTCAACTGCGGTTTGTATTCTGTGCCGACAGGAGATGGAGAGAAGCTGGATCGTTTCACAAGAGATCTTATGAAGGACTACATGGGAAATGATATTGCAAAATATGCTGATATGAATGATGTGCTGGGAAATATTAAATCCAATTATCCACCATGTTATATCATGACATCCGAGTATGATTTCCTGAAGGCAAATGCAAAACCTATGTGTGAATTCTTGCAGTCCAAGGGTGTGGAGGCTCAGTGGAAATGTTATGGTACACCTGACAAGAAGTATATGGGACATGTATGCCATGTGAATATGAATCTGGAGGAAGCTAGAGAGATAAATGATGATGAAGTGGCATTTTTCCGTGCTCACATGGTTGAATAAACCAGTCATTTGCTATATGATTGCTTGTGGAATTTATAAAAACAGGAGGCAGATATGGGAGTATTAGACAATTTACAACCAACATCAGTTTTTAAATATTTTGAGGAGATATGTTCTATCCCTCATGGATCTAGAAATTTACAGCAGATAAGTGATTATCTGGTTAACTTTGCCAAGGAGCGTGGCCTGAAATATCGTCAGGACGAGGAATTGAATGTAATCATCTGGAAGGATGCATCAGCAGGATATGAAGATGCAACACCTGTTATTATACAGGGACATATGGATATGGTTGCTGTAAAGGAACCAGGTTGCACCAAGGATTTGGCAACAGAGGGATTGGATCTTGAGATAAATGGAGACTATATCTCAGCAACAGGTACATCTCTTGGTGGTGATGATGGAATCGCAGTGGCTTATGCACTTGCAATTTTGGATGATGATACATTGGCTCATCCACCTCTTGAGGCAGTTATTACAACCAATGAGGAAATCGGTTTGCTTGGAGCAGCAGCTCTTGATACATCAGATTTGAAGGGCAAGATTTTGCTTAATGCAGATTCAGAGGATGAAGGAATCTTTACAGTAGCATGTGCAGGTGGCGCAACAGCTATTTCTGATATACAGTTGGAACGTGAATCAACAAATCTGGAAGCTATTGAGCTACGCTTACATAGTCTCACAGGAGGACATTCTGGAGCAGAGATTCACAAGGACAGAGGAAATGCTTCATATATTATGGCGCGTATCCTTATGAGATTGGATAGCAAATATGGTATTAGATTGTATGCCATTGATGGTGGCGAGAAGGACAATGCTATCACTATTGAAAATACAGCTACAGTTGTTGCAGGTAGTGCAACCAATGATGAAGTTATTAGTTTCGTAAATGAGTTGTTTGAGGACATCAAGGCTGAGTATGCTGATACAGATCCACATATGGCACTTGATATCAAAACTGTTGCAGTTGGAGAGAACCTCACTGAGGGTACATATGATGGTCAGGTTATGACAGAGGAGAGCACAATGTCTGTCATTTCTCAGATTATTCATCTGCCACAGGGTGTTGTTAGAATGAGCCATGAGATTGAGGGACTTGTTCAGACATCTATGAATTTAGGTGTGGTAAAGACTGAGGGCAATAATGCTCAGTTCATCTACTCAGTTAGAAGTTCCAAGGCTTCTGAGAAGGAACAGCTCTTAGAATTAATTAAGCATATGACTGCTTATGTAGGTGGCACAACTATTATTGAGGGTGATTACCCAGGTTGGGATTACAATCCTGACAACAAGATTGAAGGAATCATGGTAAATGAATACAAGAAGCTCTACGGCGAGGAGCCAAAGGTTGAAGGTATTCACGCTGGATTGGAATGTGGTCTTATGATTGACAAGATGCCAGGATTAGAGGCTATTTCCTTTGGACCACAGATGCATGACATCCATACTTTCAAGGAAGAATTATCAATTTCTTCAACAAAGCGTACATGGGATTTGCTTATCAATACTTTGGCTGCCATTCGCTAGAGAAAATTATTTAAAGGAAATAAAATGAGGCAAATAAGCTGATTAGAATTAATTGAGCAAAATAAAAAGCATCAGATGAATCAGGAATTATTCCTAAAAACATCTGATGCTTGTTTTTTTCGAAATTAGCATGCACTCTCGAAACGACTTGTGATAGTGCTTATAATCTCATCCTTTGGAATTCCAAATACGAGACTAAGCTCATTATATGCTTCGTTTTCTGCATTTCTCAGATAACGCTCATCAAGGGCTGTGATTTTCTTACCCTGCTCTAAGCGTTTCTTCTGTCTGATATAAATTGTCTTGATTACGCTGAACCAGTTTGACAAGTCTGCACTCTTTAAGGCATCTTTGTAAGTTTGTTCTCTTTGACGCTCGTTTGATACTGTCAATTCAGCAATTTCTGGGATTTTGTCGATGATTGCTTTGGCACTCTCTTTTGTTAAAATACGACGAGTCGCAATTCTTTTGTTATCCACTGGAGTATAAATCTTATCAGTCCCTGAAGTAACAGGAGTAAGAACATAATAAAGACGATCTTCCTGACCGATGTCCAAATGAGTGATATCATTTACTTCATACACACCCTGACATCCATAAACTATCTGTTCACCAACTTCGTACATTTAATCACTTCCTTTTCTATACAACATTATAAAAACCCACTGCAATATATTTTGAAAGCGCATTGCTGGTAAGCAAATTGGCTTTAAAACCATATTCATTATTCAGTTTCCCAAACCGTGCTTAATTATCATAACACCGTGAGAAAGTCAGCGTCAAGTGCAAAAAAGCATAGAAAATACGCATTTTTTGCTGTAAAAATTCACAATTTTTCTGGAACAGAAACAGGATAGATGCCCTGCGAATTATACCCTAATACACGCGTGTTGTGTACAAAGACTTAATGCAATGGTAGAATCCTCTTCGTGTGAAAAATGAAAGGAGACATTATTATGGCAATTCGTATAATTACAGATTCAGGATCTGATATGACTGTTGATGAGGCTAAGGCGGTGGGGGTGATTCTTTTGCCTATAAATGTACGCTTCGGAGAAGAGGAATACAAGGCGGGATATGATATGTCCAATGAGAGATTTTTTGACATGCTTATTGAGACAGATGAATTCCCAAAGACAAGTTCAATATCCCCGGCGGTTTATGAGGAGGCATTTAGAGAAATATTAGATTCAGGTGATGAAGCAATCTATATAAGTCTATCGTCAGGTCTGTCAGGAACTATGCAGTCAGCCATGATTGCAGTAAGCACAGTGGAGGATGAATACGGTAGAGCAGACATTAGCGTGGTTGATTCCCAAGGTGCATGTGGAACTCAGTATATATTGGTTCGTCAGGCTTTGGAATATGTGGCTCAGGGATTAAGCAGATATACCATAGTGGAGAAACTACAGGAAGATAGAAAGCATGCCAGGATTATTGCCATGCTTGATACCCTGGAGTATTTACACAAGGGTGGGCGAATATCTGCGGCGGCAGCTACAGTTGGCAATATGTTATCTATCAAACCGGTTATAACTTTTGAAGATGGTCAGGTGAAGCTTCTTGGTAAAGCCAAGGGATCACGAAATGCCAACAACAAATTGAAACAGTTCGTATTAGAAAATGGTGGAATAGACTTTAACAGAGAATTTATTCTGGTATATTCAGGCAATGAGAAGCATTTATTGGATAAGTATATTACGGATAGCCAGGAGCTCTATGCAGAGTTCAATGAGGAACTTCCACAATTACAGATTGGACCGGTTATAGGTACTTATGCAGGACCGGGAGCTGTGGGATTGGCGTTTTTTGAAAAGACAACAGAATAATAAAGATGGTAATACTCTAGTAAAAATGTATAAGAATGCTTTCAATTAATCGTTAATATCCTATAACATATAGGTTGAGGCCTGTGCTACAATTATAAGTGTTTTATGAGAAGTTTTAACGGATTTAATGCCTATGGAAAGCGGTGATATATATGAGTAGACAGACTAGAGAAATGGACATGATAAATGGCAAACTGGCGCCTAATATTCTGAAGTTTGCTTTGCCACTTGCGGCAACAGGAATATTGCAACAGTTATTTAATGCAGCGGATGTAGCAGTAATCGGCAGATTTGCCGGTAAGGAAGCGATGGCTGCGGTGGGCTCTAATGGTTCAATTATTGGATTGTTGGTAAATATGTTTGTGGGAATCGCCCTTGGTGCCAATGTAGTTATTGCCCATGCTACTGGTCAGGGTGATGATGAGAGAGTTTCTAAAACAGTACATACATCCATAGTTGTGGCAGTTATTGGCGGTATATTTATGACTATAATAGGTGAGATAATAGCCAGTCCTTTGATTAGTGTTATGGGGGTGCCTCCGGAAGTTCGTAGTATGTCTATACTGTATCTGCGGATATATTTATTGGGTATGGCATTTAGCTTCCTGTATAACTTTGAAGCTGCTATTCTTAGAAGTCAGGGCAATACCAGACTACCAATGGTGGCCCTTACAATTGCCGGTGTGATAAATGTTATTCTCAATCTAATATTTGTAATAGGTTTTGGACTTGATGTGGCAGGAGTTGCTCTTGCAACTGTCATATCAAATGTTGTCAGTTCGGGAATATTGTTGGTGTATTTGAAGAAAGCACAGGGACCAATCAGAGTATATATGAGCAAATTGTGTGTAGATTGGGATGTGTTAATCAAAGTTTTGAAAATCGGAGTACCATCAGGGATTCAGGGAATGGTATTCTCTCTGTCAAATGTAGTTATTCAATCAGCGATTAACAGCCTGGGCGCTACAATTATGGCTGCTTCTTCAGCGGCATTATATTTGGAGTTTATAGCATATTATGTATTGAATTCTTTTTCTCAGGCATGCACTACTTTTGTGGGACAGAACTTTGGTGCCGGTAAATATGACAGATGTAAGAGAGTGTTACAGAACTGCGCATTGTTGAGCCTGGTTTCAACAGCAGTTGTATGTTCTGGAATCCTACTGGCAAGTCATGAATTGCTGGGATTGTTTAATACAGATCCGGAAGTTATAGAAGCCGGAGCAGTCAGACTTCAGATTATTTTTGTGGCATATATATTTACCGTGTTACAGGAAGCTTTTACAGGATATTTGAGAGGTTTTGGTATGTCATTTATTCCAGCCTTGGTTACTGTTGTTGGAATCTGTGGTACCCGATTACTATGGGTATTTACAATATTTGATCATATGCCTACCTTTTATGTGTTGATGGGAGCATATCCTGTGAGTTTAGGTCTTACAGCATTTATAATCTGGTTGATTATTATGATTGTTAAACCGTCGAAAAGATATGCCAACAAAACGGCGATATAGGAAGGTATTAATAGATGAATTTACTTACGATCAAGAATTTGTCCAAAGCATTTACTGACAAGGTGCTTCTGGACAAGGTGGATTTCAGCCTGGAAGAAGGTGAGAAGGTTGGAATCATTGGTATAAATGGAACTGGTAAATCTACTTTGCTGCGAATTATTGCAGGAGTGGAAGAAGGCGACGAGGGGGACTATATCAAGGGCAAGAATGTGGTTATCAATTATTTACCTCAGAATCCAGTCTTTGAGCCGGGGCAGACTGTATATGATTATGTAATTGCACACAATCAGTGGGATTCTAGTCAGGCATCAACTATGGAAGGAGAGGTCAAGACTATTCTGAATCAGTTGGGATTTGAGGATGTATATATACCAGTGGATAATCTCTCAGGCGGTCAGAAGAAGAAAGTGGCTCTGGCAGCGGTGCTTCTGTCTAGAAATGAAGTGTTGATTCTAGACGAGCCAACCAACCATCTGGATCACCACATGACAGAGTGGCTGGAGGGATGGTTGAAGTCCTATCGCGGAGCTTTGATTATGATTACCCATGACAGATATTTCCTGGATTTGGTATGCAATCGAATCGTAGAAATTGATAAGGGCAAATTGTATTCATACAAGACCAACTATGAGGGATTTCTGGAGTTGAAGTCTCAGCGTGAGGAGATGGCATTGGCTACACAGGCCAAGCATCGCAACATCCTGCGCAAGGAGATTGCATGGATGCAGCGTGGGGCCAGAGCTCGATCTACCAAACAGAAGGCTCATATTCAGCGCTATGAGGCATTACGGGACGAGAAGCCTGTTGAGATTGATTCCAATGTGGAGATTGAGAGCTTATCCAGCCGTCTGGGCAACAAGACTATAGAGTTGGAAAATATTACTGTAACCTTTGAAGGCAGAACATATATCAAGGATTTCTCTTATAATTTCCTGAGAAATGATAGAGTGGGAATCCTGGGCCCTAATGGTTGCGGTAAATCATCACTTCTGAAGTTGATTATGAGAGAGTTTGAACCGGATTCAGGAACCATTGAAATCGGTGAGACTGTAAATATAGGATATTATGCTCAGGAAGCAGTGGGCATGGATGAAAATCAGCGAGTTATAGATTATGTCAAGGATGTGGCAGAGTACATCCGCACTGAAGATGGATATATATCTGCATCCCAGTTGTTGGAGAAGTTTCTGTTTACAGGCTCAATGCAGTATCAGAAGATTGGTAAACTTTCTGGCGGTGAGAAGAGGAGATTGTATCTGGCAAGAGTTTTGATGGGTGCGCCAAATGTATTGATTTTGGACGAGCCAACCAATGATTTGGATATATCAACTTTGTATATATTGGAGGATTATCTGGATACATTTCAGGGAATATTAATTACTGTATCCCATGACAGATACTTCCTGGATAGAGTGGTTAATCGCATGTTGACTTTTAATTCAACTGGCGAGATTACGCTGTTTAACGGTAGTTATTCTGATTATTACAACAGTCATCGAAGTGAGTTTGAGATTGCTGTTGGAAATAAGAAAATAACTGGTGGTAATAATTCTACATCAGATAATTATGCTGACGGGACAAATGGAGATTCAGGCGAACAGTTGTCAGGAGCGGAGGCTTATAAGCAGCAGAAAGCTCAGAACAAGAAGCTGAAATTCACATATAAAGAACAATTGGAATATGATACCATTGAGGACGATATAGAAGCTCTGGAAAATAAAATCGCAGAGGTTGACGAACAGCTATCTGATCCGAAAATCGCCAGTGATTTTGTGAAGCTTAATGAACTGGGAGCAGCCAAGAGTGAGTTGGAAGCTCAGCTTGATGAGAAGATGGACAGATATGTGTATCTGGAAGAACTGGCAGAGAAAATTAAGGCAGGAGAGTAGAGAAATGTTACGAGACGAAATTTATAAGATTTACGGAACAGATTACAAGAATATGACAATTCGCATATTGGAGGAGGCTAATTTGCAGCAGGCTATTTGCAACAAGGCCAAGTCTTTGGGACAGGCTGATGCAACTAAGCTTCGTATTGGAATCAAGCCAAATCTTGTGTCCCCAAGTCCTGCAAATTTCGGCGCAACTACTCATCCGGAAATTGTTGCCGGCATTATAGAATATCTCCAGGCTCGTGACTTCGCGGATATTAAAATCGCAGAGGGGTCATGGGTGGGGGACAAGACTTCGGATGCCTATGAGTTTTGTGGATACAAGACTCTGTGCGAGAATTATAAGGTGCCTTTTGTGGATGCACAGAAGGATGGCCATCATACAGTTGACTGTAAGGGTTTGGATATTGAGATTTGTGATGTGGTAAATGATATTGATTTCCTCATAAATGTACCTGTTATGAAGGGTCATTGTCAGACTAAAATCACCTGTGCTCTCAAAAATATGAAGGGCCTCATTCCAAATACAGAGAAGAGACATTTCCACAGCATGGGACTTCACCGCCCTATTGCACATTTATCACAGGGAATTCATCAGGACTTCATTGTGGTGGATCATATCTGTGGAGATTTGGATTTCGAGGAGGGAGGTAATCCTGTAGTTCGTAATTGTATTATGACAGCTTTAGATCCTGTTCTTGTGGATGCTTATGTATGTAAGCTTATGGGACTTACTGTAGATGATGTGGAATATGTGAAGCTGGCTGGAGAGATTGGAAGCGGAAGTATTGATATAGCAGGTGCTAGAATCTATGACTTGAACGAGGGCAATATGGACAAAGAAGCACCTCGTGAGAACAAGGTGCTTCGTGTCAAATATGCAGTGAATGAAGTTGATTCATGCAGTGCTTGTTATGCTAATTTAGTGCCGGCATTGCTTCAGTTAGAAGACGAAGGCCTTCTTGAGAAGCTGGATTCCCAAATTGCCATAGGCCAGGGGCATCAAGGCGAAACTGGTAAAATCGGAATTGGAAAATGTACCCGTAATTTCGATTTCTGTATTATGGGATGTCCACCGGATACAGAACATATCTATTCTGAGTTGAAGAGATATATTACTGAATAGGATTACTTCCTATATATATAAGTTCCTGAACTACTGTTTCCATACCTTCTAAGCTTACATGCTCATATGGTCCATGGAAGCCGTATCCGCCTGTTCCTAAGTTTGGACAAGGTAGACCTTTGAATGAGAGCTGAGCTCCATCTGTGCCACCTCTGATTGGACGAGATATTGGACTTAAACCAACAGATTGAATAGCATCCTTGGCCAGCTTGATGATTTCTGGATGTTTCTCCATAATTACAAGCATGTTCTCATAGGAATCTTTTATGGTGCATGTGATATTGGCAGTCGGATAAGCGGCTGTCATTTTTTTGCAAATATTTTCCACAACAACCTTTCGGTTTGCAAAGGAATACTTGTCATGGTCTCGGAGAATATAAGCAAGTTTTGCATGTGCCACATCTCCTGACATTTCTATTAAATGATAGAATCCTTGACGATCTTCTGTGTGAGCTGGAGTTTCCTCAGCTGGTAATGCCTGAGCAATTTCTGTAGCTATAAGAGCAGCATTTACCATAATATCCTTGGCCTCTCCCGGATGTACATTAACACCATCGATTTCAATAATAGCAGATGCAGCATTGAAGTTCTCGTAAGCTACTTCATCCTCGCTGTCACCATCTACTGTGTATGCATAATCTGCAGCGAATCCTTCTACATCGAATTTGTCTGGTCCGCGTCCAACTTCCTCATCAGGAGTGAAGCAGATATGAATCTCTCCGTGCTTTACTTCCGGATGCTTGATGAAATAAGAAGCAGTAGTCATAATCTCTGCTACACCGGCCTTGTCGTCAGCTCCGAGAAGTGTTGTTCCGTCGGCAGTGATAAGAGTTCTTCCTGCCAATTTCTCGAGTTCAGGGAAATCCTTTACAGTAATGACTTTGCCGGAATCTCCCAGAGGGATGTCCTTGCCATCGTAATTCTCATGGATAATAGGATTTACATTTTCACCACTGTAATCAGGTGCTGTATCCATATGGGCGATAAGCCCTACGATTTTATGATTTTCCATGCCTTCTGAAGCTGGAAGCACAGCAGTTACATAGCAGTTGTCGCTAACTTTTACCTGCTGTAAGCCCAGCTCTTTTAACTCATTTTCTAATATACGAGCCAGATCGAACTGTCTGGTTGTACTAGGTATATTTTCCACATCATCTTCGCTGGTGGTATAGACCTTCACATATCGAAGAAAACGTTCTAATAATTCATCTCTGTATTCAGTCATGTGTATACTCCTTTATATTGTATTGATTCGCCCTTTGAAAGCAAGTTGATAAATAAACAGTTTGCCGTTGGAAACAAGATTATTGATTATACAGCTTGTTCGTGAGCATAAGTAAGTATAGCACTTTTGTTAGAAAAAACATATTATCTGCATTTTATGTATAAAAAAGTGCAGATTGTGCCGTTTTTGTTTTTCCTGAAAATTTTTTTGATAATATATACTCAACAAGTTGCGGAAGCAACATTGGGATATTTTGATACGGAGGCATAACCCATGAATACATTGACAAATGTTTGGAAGAATTTTGAAGGGAGATATCCGAAACTATCCAAGTGGATTAGAGAAGGGGGATTATTTCTTATATTTAGTAATTTAGTGACTCTGGTTCAATATGTGATTTATGCTTTTCTTCCTAGACTTTTGGGCCTTAAAATGGCAGGAATACAGTGGAGCTGGCCTGCAATTCCAGTGGAATTATTTGATATGAGCTTTACATGGAATGTTATAGGCTATGATGTGTTATATGATGAGGCAGGGAATGTGATTATAGGTGGTGGACTGGGTTATCTTATTGCCATGCTTGTGGGCTCTTTTATAGCGCAGGTTATTAATTTCCCCCTTCAGAGAAATATTACATTTCGAAGCAAGGGTAATGTATGGTGGCAGGCTATGTGGTATTTTATTGCATGGGTTGCAATTACATTTGTTGTAAATTCTATAAACTGCGTCTGGGTGGGCTGTGCCAGTTCATTTGTCCCAGACTGGTTATATAACATTGGTACAACGGTATTGATGGGTGGAATATCTATGGTAATTTTCTTCTTTGTCTTTAAAATAATATTCCCTGAGGGAGAGGCAAAGGAGAAGTAGTTTTTCTACCTTTCATTATAAATTTCCTTTTTGGTGGTCGCATTCATGCCTTGTATGGATGTGGCCATTTGTGCTATTATGGTGAACATGATGTGGTTATGGATTGTTGCAACAGTGGTTGCATTTTATATAAAAGGATTATGCGGATTTGCCAATACATTGGTCTTTGATTCTATATTAGGATTTGGTGTCAGCAATGTGGAGATTGCACCTGTGGAATTGATGTTGAGCTATCCAGCTAATATTGCACTGACTTGGCAGAATCGTGATAAATTGAAGAAGCATATATTTGTGCCAATAATGCTTATGGTTATTGGTGGAAGCGTAGTAGGCGCATTTCTCTTAAAGAGCTTAGATGTGAAGCTTCTGAAAATGATATTTGGTATTGTAGTAACTCTGGTTGGTGCAGATATGCTTCGTAAAGAGTATGCCAAGACTTCCAATCAATCACCTAGATGGGGTCTGGCTATAATGGGAATTGCATCTGGATTGCTGTGCGGATTGTTTGGAGTGGGAGTGCTGGTGGCTGCTTATGTGTCAGAGATTACTGAGACAGCCTCAGAGTTCAAAGCAAATTTATCTATAGTATTTATTGCAGAAAATACAGTTAGAATTATAACTTATGTGGCGTTGGGAGTTATTACATTTGCTACTATTAAGCATGTGCTGATTCTGATACCATTTATGTTATTGGGCTTATTTGCAGGAATGTTCTCCGCCAAAGTTTTGGATGAGAAATTGGTGAAGAAGCTGGTGATAGTGTTACTGATTATCTCAGGAGTAGTATTATTTGTTAAAAATATTTAATTGCAATATTAAATGATCAGATAGATAACAATTAAGATAGAAATTAAATGATTAGATATAGAATAAAAAAGTCGGCGAAATAGGTACTGGTCCTATTCCACCGGCTTTTTGTGGATATTAGATATGGTTTATCTTGAATGAATCATGGGGTTGGGGGATTCATTCATTTGATGTATTAAGTACTAGCCTAAGATAACTTCCACATCCATAACATCTGCGGAAGGATTTAAAAGGAGGGTGCCTTCCGGGAGGGTGTTACCATTAATTGAAATAGACTTAACACCATGTTCTACATGATTTGGATTAGATACATGAATGTTATATGTCTTGCCACGGTACTTACGAGTTACGCTGTACTCACCGAGAGTAGAAGGGATACAAGGATCTACACTCAATCCATCATAGGTTGGCTTGATTCCAAGTATATTCTGACTTACTGTGGCAAATGTCCAGGCAGCTGTACCTGTAAGCCAGCTGTTCTTGCCTTCACCAAATGTTGGAGCATCTGCACCTGCAACCATCTGGCAGTATGCATATGGCTCTGTTCTATGGATTTCACCAATTTCTTCAAGGAATACAGGATTAGTCTTGGTATAAATCTCATATGCTCTATCACCATGCCCAACTGCAGCTTCAGCACATGCAATCCAAGGATTGTTGTGGCAGAAGATTCCGGCATTCTCTTTGTATCCAGGTGGATAAGAAGAAATCTCACCGAGTTCTACATGGTATCTTGTATAAGCTGGTTGATTCAGCATAATTCCGTATTTGCTATCAAGTCTTTCTTTTACAGAAGCCAGTGCGGTCTCAGCTTTACCATTTTCGATTCCGATACCACCCATGATACACATACCCTGTGGCTCGATAAATATCTGTCCTTCCTCACAAGTGTGTGATCCAATTGGATTTGAGTAGGCATCATAAGCTCTTACAAACCATTTACCATCCCAGCCTGCAGTCTCAACTGCTTCTGTCATGGCTTCTATTTCAGAATCTAATACACCAATAATGCGATTCAATTCAGATACTTCTGGTAAATTACCTAATTCAGATGCACTTTGTGATTTAATATCAGCTATATGCTGGCATAAGTCTCTGAATTCTTTGCCGTATTTTACATACATTCCTGCAATAAATACTGATTCTGCAACAGGGCCTTCGCTTGGTCCTGTAGTCTGGAAGCTTTCACCTGGTGTTTCTGAGAAACAGTTAAGGTTGAGACAGTCATTCCAGTCAGCTCTACCGATAAGAGGAAGCTTATGTGGACCCTTGTGATCCATATTATATTTGAAACTGCGACGTAAGTGCTCAAAGAGTGGAGCAGCAGGAACACCTGCACGTCCTGTATCAAATTCACACATTTCCTCTAATATGCTATAGTCTCCAGTCTCGCGAATATAAGCGCAAGTGCCGGCAATAAGCCATAATGGATCGTCGTTGAATCCTGAACCAACACCTAAATTACCAGTTTTGGTAAGTGGCTGATACTGATGATAAGCAGAACCATCAGGGAACTGTGTATTGGCAATGTCGAGGATTCTCTCTCTTGCACGTGAAGGAATCAGATGAACGAATCCAAGTAAATCCTGGGAACTATCTCTGAATCCCATTCCTCGGCCCATGCCACTCTCGAAATAGCTGGCAGATCTTGACATGTTAAATGTAACCATACACTGATACTGGTTCCAAATATTTACCGATCTGTTGAGCTTCTCATTATCAGAGGTGAGAGTGTATACAGATAATAATCCGTTCCAGTATTCCTTTAACTCGTTGTAAGCTGCAGCTACATCTGCATCAGTTCCATACTTATTGATAATCACATGAGCTGGCTCTTTGTTAATTACATTTGGAGCTATGAATTTCTTCTCAACAGGATTTTCACAGTATCCTAATATAAATATGAGAGAAATGCTCTCCCCAGGAGCCAGAGAAATCTTCTTATGATGACTACCGATTGGAGACCAACCGTGTGCTACAGAGTTGCTGCAATGTCCAGCCTTTACAGCGTCTGGATTAGCAGGTCCATGGTAGAATCCCTGGAATGTAGCTCTGTCTGTATCGAAACCATCAATTTCTGTATTTAAATGGTAGAAAGAGAAATGGTTTCTGCGCTCACGATATTCTGTCTTGTGATAAATAGTGCTTCCTTCTATTTCAACTTCACCAGTAGAGAAGTTTCTCTGGAAGTTGGTTGAATCATCTTCTGCATTCCACAGACAGAATTCTATGTAGCTGAAGAAATTAATTTCCTTATTAGAATCAGTTGCATTTTTCAATGTAATCTGATTGATTTCACAATTATCATGTACAGGTACAAATGCTAACAAAGTAGATTCAATACCATTCTTACTACTTATAATCTTGGAATATCCCATGCCATGATGACATTCATATGAATCAAGTGGAGTCTGTGTAGGCTGCCAACCTACATTCCAGATATCACTTCCATCATTTATATAGTAGTAACGTCCATTGCTATCATATGGACTGTTGTTATATCTGTATCTAGTCAGACGAAGAAGCTTCGCATCTTTATAGAAATCATAACCTCCACAGGTGTTGGAGAAGAGACCAAAGAATTCATTGGATCCTAAGTAGTTGATCCAAGGAAGCGGAGTCTCAGGTGTTGTGATGACATATTCCTTATTATTGTCATCGAAGTATCCGTATTTCATAGTACCTCCTATTTATATATTGTATTTTTATATCAGCTATACATCTCCTGGTGATGTGAATGTGTATTATTATATGGAAAATGTACAACCTATATATGATATTCGTTTTAGACGAAAACACCTTGTAATTAGTACGAAACATTAAAAATGGGGGCAAAACCCAGTGTTTTCGGCAACGAATACGATTTCGTAAATTACTTTTATTATAGAATGAACCAAACAAAAATCAACTAAAAATCAGCGAAAACTTATCGAAAATAGCGAAATTAGTAAAATTACACAAGAATTATCAGACATATTTGGAGAGTTTCGGTTGTTGACTTAATCGATTTCGTGAATTAGACTAAAGGTATCGAAAACGATTTAGTGTTTTGAAGGATTTAGCAAAGGGAGTTAATGAAGATATGGCTACGATCAAAGATATCGCAAAGAGGTGTGGCGTTTCCACAGCTACTGTCAGCAAAGCATTGAACGGCTATGAAGACATTAGCGAAGCGACCATAGCCAAAGTCCTGAAGGCGGCGGAGGAACTTCATTACATGCCGAATTCAGCTGCCAGGCAATTGAAGACCAATAGTTCTCATAATATAGGAGTGCTTTTCGTAGACGATACACATTCTGGTTTATCACATGAATATTTTGCTTCTATATTAAATGGTGCCAAAGATGAGGCTGAACGATTGGGATATGATATTACCTTTATAAGTCAGAATATTGGCGGACGGCCAATGTCATTTCTGGAACATGCAGTATATCGCAAATGCGACGGAGTACTTATTGCTTGTGTAGATTTCAAATCACCGGCAGTAATCCAACTGGTTGATTCAGATATTCCGACAGTCAGCATTGATTATGTATTCAATAATCACAGCGCTATAATGTCCAACAATATCGAAGGTCAATATCAATTAACAAAGTATCTTATTGACTTAGGTCATAAGAATATCGCTTTCGTACATGGAGAGAAAACATCCGTTACGGAAAAGCGACTAGTAGGTTTTTACAGAGCTTGTAAGGAAGGAGGGGTAGAAGTTCCTGACGAATATGTTATCGAGGCTAGATATCATCATACCCACGATAGCGCCAGGGCAACAGAAGTTCTGTTAAATCTAAAAAATAAACCCACAGCGATTATGTATCCGGATGACTATTCATTTCTGGGAGGCAGACAGGTCCTCGAGAATCACGGCATATCAATACCGGACGAAATGAGTGTTACGGGATACGATGGTGTTAAGTCTTCACAAGTACTTAGACCGAAGCTCACTACCTATCAACAGGATAGCGATGCAGTCGGCAGAGAGTCAGCGAGAAAGCTTATTGATATCATCGAAAATCCCAAGACTAGTCTGATAGAACAGATTAATGTGGATGGAAAAGTACTGGAGGGAGGTTCAGTCTCCGCTCCAAAACACACAAACTAGGAGGTAATTTATAATGAAGGGTTTTATGAGAAAAGCGTTAGCCGTTTCAATGGCTACCTTAATGGTAATTCCTATGGCTGCATGCAGCAAGTCAGCAGACTCTGCTTCAACAGGCGGATCTGCAGCAAGTGGTGATGACCACTATTTAAATATCTGGTGCTGGAACGATGAATTCCAGAGCAGATTCAATGATTTCTATCCGGAGGTTAAGGAAGTTTCTGCAGATGGTTCTACAACAACATTGAATGATGGAACTGTTGTTAAGTGGACTATCAACCCAAATGAAGGAAATAACTATCAGAACAAACTTGACGAAGCATTACTTGCTCAGGAGAGCGCAGCTGATAATGATAAGATTGATATCTTCTTGGTAGAAGCTGATTACGCTTTGAAGTATGTTGATACAGATTATACACTTGATGTTAAGAAAGACATCGGCCTTACAGATGCTGATCTTGCAGATCAGTACCAGTACACAAAGGACATTGTTACAGATTCTAACGGTGCTCAGAAGGGTACAACATGGCAGGCTACACCAGGACTTTTCGCATATCGTCGTTCAATTGCCAAGGATGTACTTGGAACAGATGATCCAGATGCAGTACAGGCAGCACTTTCTGATTGGGATAAGTTCGATGCAGTTGCTAAGCAGGCTAGTGACAAGGGCTACAAGATGTTGTCAGGATTCGATGATTCATACAGAACATTCTCTAACAACGTTTCAAATCCTTGGGTAACAGATGGCAAGCTTACAGTTGATCCAATGATCATGAAGTGGGTTGATCAGACAAAGAAGTATACAGATGCAGGTTACAACAACCAGACATCACTTTGGGATGACAACTGGACAGCAGATCAGGGACCAGATGCAAAGGTATTCGGATTCTTCTATTCTACATGGGGAATCAACTTCACACTTCTTGGCAATGCATTAGCAGATGAAGATGCACCTAAGGAAGTTGGAAACGGTGCATATGGTGACTGGGCAGTTTGCTATGGACCAGCTCCTTATTACTGGGGTGGTACATGGATCTGTGCAGCAAATGGTACAGATGACAAGGATCTTATCAAGGACGTAATGCTTAAGCTTACATGTGATAAGTCTATCATGGAGTCAATCACAAGAGATCCAGATGTACAGGATTACACAAACAACAAGGCTGCTATGGATGAAATCGCAGCAGATACAACATACTCTTCAGAGTTCCTTGGCGGACAGAACCATGTAGCACTCTTCGCTGAGACAGCTCCAAAGATTGATATGTCTAACTGTGGTCCTTATGATCAGGGATGTAACGAAGAAATCCAGAAGGCATTCAAGGATTACTTCACAGGTACTGTTGATATGGACGGTGCAAAGGCTAACTTCGAGAAGGCAATCAAAGAGAAATATCCAGATGTCAAAGAAGTTGTATGGCCATAGGCTGATATAGTATTTAGTTTTTACTAAGTAAATAAGTCACGGTGCATACAATCTGTGTGCACCGTGATAATTTTAAGAGAGAGAAAGAGGTTTATGAGATGTCAGAAAAAGACAATAAAAAACGCTACAAAAGCGTAAGCTATGCCAAGTGGGGATATGTATTTATCTTGCCATTCTTTCTGGCATTTGCGGTTTTTCAATTAATACCTATGATATCTACAGTATTCTATAGTTTCTTTGAATATTATAGAAGTGGATTGAAAATAATTGGACCTACATTTGTTGGATTAGATAATTACAAAGAGTTAATTCAATCTGATTTCTTGAAGTATACAGGAAATACACTCCTATTATGGATTGCAGGTTTCATACCACAGATTGTCGTATCATTAATACTTGCAGCATGGTTCTCAGATGAGATGCTTAAGCTCAAGGGTAAGCAGTTTTTCAAGACTGTAATCTATATGCCGAATTTGATTATGGCCAGTGCCTTCTCAATGTTATTCTTTGCATTGTTTTCAAATATCGGTCCTGTAAATGGTTTCTTGATTTCATCAGGAATTGCCAAGAACGGAATTAGTTTCTTTACCTCAATTGGATGGACAAGAGCACTTATTGCTTTGATGAACTTCCTTATGTGGTTTGGAAATACAACAATTTTGCTTATGGCTGCTATTATGGGTATCAGCCCATCACTTTTTGAAGCAGCGAAGATTGATGGTGCAACTAGCACACAGATATTCTTTAAAATCACATTGCCAAGCATTAAACCAATTCTGGTATATGTATTTATTACATCTATGATTGGTGGTTTGCAGATGTACGATGTTCCACAGATTTTGACAAATGGAAATGGTAATCCAGATAGAACTTCAATGACACTTTTGATGTTCTTGAATCATCATCTGTATAGTAAGAACTTCGGTATGGCAGGTGCTCTTTCAGTTATCTTGTTTATCATATGCGCAATTCTTTGCTTATGCGTTTACTCGACAATGAATGAAAAAGACGATTCAGCGCCAAAGAAAAAGAAAGCAAAGAAGTAGAGCGAAGGAGGTAACATAATGAGCGATAATACAAATAAGAAAAAAGTGAAGGAACATGTACATGTTACTCCAAGACTTATTATTTCATATATAGTATTGGCAATACTTACATTCTTGTGCTTGTTCTTCTTCTATATATTAATAATTAATTCAACACGAAGTCATATTCAGATACAACAGGGATTTAGTTTTTTGCCTGGAGGACATTTCCAGAAGAACTTCCTCAATGTAATAAATGATGCGAAGCTTCCAATCCTTACAGGATTGAAGAACTCACTTATTGTATCTACTTGTGCAGCAGTTCTGTCTTGCTATTTCTCAGCTTTGACAGCATATGGTCTGTATGCATATGATTTTAAGTTAAAAAAAGCAGCAGTAGTATTTATCCTTTTAATTCTTGTAATGCCTACACAGGTATCTGCACTTGGTTTTATTCAGTTAATTACCAAGATTAACCTGATGGATACACTTCTACCACTGTTTCTTCCATCTATAGCAGCTCCTGCAGTATTTTACTTTATGTATTCATATATGCAGAGTTCCCTTCCAATGGAACTACTTGAGGCGGCGAGAATTGATGGATGTAGCGAGTTCAAGACATTTAACAAGATTGTGCTTCCAATTATGAAGCCGGCTTTGGCAGTACAGGCAATCTTCGTATTTGTTAGTAACTGGAATAACTTCTTCATGCCAGCGTTGGTTATTTCTTCAAATGACAAGAAGACACTTCCAATTTTGATTGCTAGTTTGAGATCTGCTGATTTCCTGAAATTTGATATGGGAAAGATTTACATGTTTATCTTATTGGCAATTGTTCCAATCATTATTGTGTATATCTTGCTTTCTAAATATATTGTAGCAGGTGTTACACTTGGTGGTGTTAAGGAATAATTAATACTGAGGGAAGTATTATAAAATATGGATATCCCCTGAAGCATATATCATAATCTATGATGTGATTGTGTTTATGCTTTAGGGGATATTCTTTTTGCCTGGCATAGATTTTATCTGAATTGCGTCAGTCTACAAGAGAGAGTATCAATGCTATTGATAGTATTGTAGAGCTTATAAATAATACCAACAGTGCAGTAGAGACAATTAGCGAAGCGGTTGTTATAATTGATTCCATTGCAGCCCAGACTAACCTGTTGTCATTGAATGCATCAATTGAGGCGGCAAGAGCTGGCGAGGCAGGCAAAGGCTTTGCGGTAGTTGCAGATGAGATTAGAATATTGGCAGATCAGTCTGCTGACGCAGCCGGAAATATACAGGAAGCTATGAAAGGATTAGCATCTGATTCAAGCAGAACTATGCAGGAAGCCGGATCAGTACAGGAGACCATGAGCAATCAGCGTAGCACTATTCATAGAACTATAGAACAGGTTGATTCTCTTATTGAGGATATTAACAAGTCTATTGAACTTACCAGAGAGATAGTGGATAATGTGGGCAAAACTGAGATAGCAAGTGAGGTAATATCAGATACAATTTCTAATCTGTCATCTATATCACAGGAAAATGCTGCCAGTTCAGAAGAAACAAGAGCTTCTATGCAGGAACTGTCAGATACAATGGAAAACCTGGCAGACAAGGCTAATAGTTTAAATGAAATTGCTAAGGTGCTGGATGAGGAAATGTCATTCTTCCAGTAATACAAAAGGGACATCCATAATGGATGTCCCTTGATTTATGTGCTCTAAAACGTGAAATGTTTGTTTGGAATAAAACACATACTGTTTTGATTTATTAACAATTACTGTGCAGCCTTCTCAGCATACATGAAGTACTTCATGCCGTAAACTGTTGTGTAAACACCTGTTACGTTAGCCTTCTGCATATAGATGTCGTTGTAGTAGTAGATTGGAACTACAGCGTATGTATCCATAAGCATATCCTCTGCCTGGTGCATTAAATCAACACGCTTAGCGAAGTCTGTTGTTGTTCTGATCTCATTGATAAGAGCATCGTACTCTGACCAGTTCTGTGGAGCAGAAGCGATTGGCTCCTTACCAAGCTGTGGATCATTGTTACCAGAATCTGTTGTGAAGATCTCAAGCATGTTAACTGGATCATTGTAATCAGCTAACCAACCTTCACGAGCAAATGTGTACTTACCAGCTTTACGATTGTCAAGGAAGACCTGCCAATCCTGTGTCTCAATTGACATATCAATACCGATTGCCTTGAGATCCTGCTGCATGATTTCTGCTGCAGCCTTGTGTCCTGGGTTATCGTTAAGTACGTAAGGAACTGTAATAACTTCGCCGTTTAACTTAAGTACGCCACCATCAAGTGTGAATCCAGCGTCTGTAAGTGTCTTTGTAGCTTCTGCTACTGCATCAGCATTAGAAGAACCTGTCTCAGCTGCCTTGTAGTATTCCTTAATCTCATATGTTGATCCATTACCATCAGCCATTCCTTCTGGAACGAATGAGCTTGCAGGAACCTGTCCTGTCTGACCAACCTTCTCTACGATATCGTTACGAGAGATAACAAGTGAGATAGCCTTACGAAGTGCAACTGCCTGATCAGCTGTCATGTTCTTGAAGAGATCAGCGTTTACATTGAATGCTGCGTAGTATGTTCCAAGATTGTCCTCAACGTAGAACTCTGGGTTGTCCTTAAGGTTTGGAATCTCATCTGTAGGAACGTCATCGATGAAATCAAGATCTCCTGACTGGTAAGCAGCATATGTAGCTGTTGAATCAGCAGAGAGCATGAAGTTCAATGTCTCAATCTTTACATTGTCAGCGTCATAGTAGTTTGGATTCTTTGTATAAGTCATAGAAGACTCATGCTGCCAATCTGTAAGAGTGTAAGCACCGTTACATACGAATCCTGGCTCCTGAGCCCATGCTCCAGGGTTCTTTCCATCAGGATCTGCAGCTTCTACACCAGCCTGGTATACAGGGAAAAATGTAGGGAATGCCATCAAATCGTTGAAGTATGGACATGGACTAGTTAATGTAATCTGCAACTGGTAGTCATTTGTAGCTTCTACCTTAAGAGTACCATCTTCGTTACGATCGATGATATCGAAAAGGTAAGCGTAATCAGCTGCTGTTTCCTCAGCAACAACACGATTCCATGAGTATACGAAATCCTTTGCTGTTAATTCTTCACCGTTTGACCACTTTGATTCAATAAGGTCAACTGTGTATACTTTTCCATCCTCAGATACTGTTGGCATAGCCTTTGCCAACTGTGGAACTAATTCCTGATTATCCTTAGAGTATGTGTAAAGTCCTGCAAATGAGTTAACTGCAAGACATCCACCATCAACTGAAGAGTTGAGTGCTGGATCAAGGTAAGCTGGCTCTGATGCAAGATTGATCTTTAATACTGATGTTGCATCCTTGCCGCTGTTTCCTTTACCGCATGCTGCAAGTCCGAAAACCATTGCGCAGCAGAGTGCGAGTGCAAGAATTCTTTTCTTCATTTTTTAATCCTCCCTTTTTGTAAATGAAAAAACAATATATTCAAAATGTGACAGGAAAATCCAAACACTTTTCCTGCGCAAAATGAATGCACATTAAGTTGTGGTATTATTTACCACCTATATAATATGATACATTTTATTATAATAAATCTTAGATTTTATGCAAGTAAAATTTTAATATTTTAGCAAGCGAAAATCCCGCATATTTTCTTATCGATTCCAGCATGCAACCATATGGCCATTTCCACGATCTGTAAGCTCAGGCATTTCCTGTGCACACTTGTCAGTAGCATACTTACATCTTGTTCTAAATGGACATCCAGTTGGCATACGAAGAGGAGATGGTACATCACCCTCCAATACGATACGTTTACTCTTTTTGGCTGTATCTGGATCTGGAATAGGTACAGCAGAGAGCAGTGATAATGTATATGGATGTGTTGGATTATCGAACAACTCGTCAGAGTCAGCGATTTCCATCATTTTACCAAGGTACATAACAGCAATTCTGTCTGAGATATGCTTTACAACAAGGAGATCATGGGCGATAAATAAGTAAGATACGCCAAGTTTCTCCTGAATGTCCTCAAACATATTGATAACCTGAGCCTGGATTGATACGTCAAGGGCTGATACAGCTTCATCACATACAATAAACTTAGGATTAACTGCAAGAGCACGAGCGATACCGATACGCTGTCTCTGTCCACCTGAAAACTCATGAGCATAACGCATAGCATGCTCAGCATTAAGTCCTACAAGTTCCATAAGGTCGAGAATCTTCTTACGACGCTCTTCCTTAGTTGAATATAATTTATGAGTGTCAAGAGGCTCACCGATGATGTCCTCTACAGTCATACGTGGGTTAAGTGATGAGTATGGATCCTGGAATACCATCTGCATTTCCTTACGGTATGGAAGCATATCTACATCAATATTGTTCTCGCTATCATATAATACGTCACCATTAAATGTGATTTTACCAGCTGTTGGCTCGTATAGACGAAGGAGAGTACGACCTACTGTAGTCTTACCACAACCAGACTCACCAACAAGTCCAAGTGTTTCACCTGGCTTAATAGAAAATGATATATCATCTACAGCCTTTAATGGTACCTTCTTGAATCCCTGAGATACAGGGAAGTACTGCTTTAAATGCTCAACCTTGAGCAAGTATTCTTCATTCTTATTCTCTGACATTTTAGGCCTCCTCTGACTTTGCTAATTCTGCAACATTCATCCAGCAACTTGCAAGATGATCCTCGCCAACACGATATTCTTCAGGCTTTTCTGTTAAACAAATCTTCATTGCGTTCTCGCAACGTGGACAGAATGCACAGCCCTCAGGCATATTAAGTAAGTTGATTGGAGTACCTCCAATTGGAACCAGTCTCTCGTTCATTGTCTCAAGACGAGGGATTGAACGAAGAAGTCCCTTGGTATATTCATGAGCTGGAGAGTAGAAGATTGCATCTGCTGTTCCGCGCTCACATACACGACCACCGTACATTACAATGATTTCATCACACATAGATGCGATAACACCTAAGTCATGTGTAACCATGATGATAGCCATGCCTAATTTCTTCTGTAAGTCTTGCATAAGCTCTAGAATCTGTGCCTGGATTGTAACATCAAGGGCAGTAGTAGGCTCATCTGCAATAAGGATATCAGGCTCACAGCACAATGCCATAGCGATCATTACACGCTGTCTCATACCACCTGATAATTCATGAGGATACTGCTTTACACGGCTTTCTGGCTCATTTACACCTACTAATGTAAGCATTTCAATAGCTCTGGCCTTGGCTTCCTCTTTAGTCTTGTTAGTATGAAGCAATACAGCTTCCTCTAACTGATATCCTACAGTAAATGTAGGGTTAAGAGATGTCATTGGATCCTGGAAGATGATTGAAATCTTCTCGCCTCTGAACTTAGACATCTGCTTCTCGTCCCATTTTGTTATATCTTCACCGTTAAAACGTACTTCACCTTCTGTGATTCTACCAGCATCAGCCAGAATCTGTAGAATAGAATATGCTGTTACTGATTTACCTGAACCTGATTCTCCTACGATACCAAGTGTCTTACCTGGTGCCAAATTAAAGGAGATACCATTTACAGCTCTTACTTCACCATTGTCAGTAAAGAAGCTTGTATGAAGATTATCTACTTCTAATATATTCTTAATTTCTTCACTCATTTTCGTCTATCTCCTTATTAATCTAATTTTGAATCGAATGCATCACGAAGTCCATCACCAATCAGGTTAAGTGCTAATACAATAAGCACGATGATGATTGCTGGAATAACCAGTCTGTATGGATAAGACTGCATAGCTTGACGTGCATCGTTGGCAAGTGAACCAAGAGATGTAAGTGGGGCTGAAACTCCAAGTCCAAGGAATGATAAGTAGCTCTCTGTGAAGATAGCACTTGGAACCTGAAGAGCAGTTGTGATGATAATTACTGACAAACAGTTAGGCAGGATATGACGACGAAGGATTTTGCCGTTTGGTGTACCGATTGCCTTGGCTGCAAGTACATATTCGTTGTTTTTGATTGCAAGGATCTGACCACGAATGAGTCGTGCCATTGTAACCCAGTATAATAAACCGAACACGAAGAACATTGAAAGCATGTTAGCACCAAGCTTTGCAAATATTGTTCCCTTAATAATTGGAGCAAGTCTCTCGTTAAATACTACTGACAACAAGATGATGATAAGCATGTCAGGAAGAGAGTAGATAATATCTACAATTCTCATCATAACCATATCAACCTTGCCACCTGCGTATCCTGAGATTGAACCATATAACACACCGATGATAAGTACCATGATAGCTGCAAGTACACCTACTGCAAGGGATACTCTTGTACCATAGATACAACGGATGAAATAATCACGACCAAGTTTATCTGTTCCGAATAAATGTGGGAATAAATGCTCGCCAGTAGAATCCATGTAAGCCTGTTCCTGTGGTGAGTATGTCATTGGTGCAAGGTTTGTCGCTGTAGCATCTGCAACACCATTGATAGAGATAATCTCTTCATATGTATATGGGCAGATGAGGGGTGCAAACAAAATAATTACAAGAATTGCAACAAGGACAATAATACTTCCCATTGCAAGATGGTTCTTCTTGAGACGACGCATACCATCTTTGAAGAATGTAGTAGATTCACCCATTACATCCTGCTGTTTCTTTTCTTCATCCGTAGCTTTACGGAAGTCGTCTTTGTTAAATTTACTTAAATCTATCTGAGCTGAGAGAAGCTGTCTCTTCTTCAAGCTGTTTTCCATATTTGGCATTTTATTTTCCTTTCTATCTGTTAAATGTAGGCAAGTTCATTAGTTGAAGTTGATACGAGGATCAATTAACTTATATGCAATATCTGTAAGGAGGTTAGCAACAACCATAAGAATTGCAAGGAATAATGTTACTGCCATGATAGTTGTGTAGTCACGGTTTACGATACTTGTTACAAATGCTGTTCCAAGACCGCCGATTGTAAAGATGTTCTCTACAACCATTGAACCTGTAAGAATGTAAGCAACCTCAGGTCCCAAATATGTAACTACAGGAATTAATGCATTTCTCAAAGCGTGTACGAAGATTACCTTTGCCTTTGACACACCCTTTGCCTTAGCTGTTCTGATGTAATCCTGGTTGAGGGCATCAAGCATTGATGTCTTGGTAAGACGAGTGATGTATGCCATAGGATATACACTAAGAGCAATTATTGGAAGTACGTAGTTTGGATTGTATGAATTCCAAACTGGTATCAACTGTAACTTCAGACAGAATACAAGCATCAGGAGAGTAGCCAGCACGAAGGATGGCATGGCCGTTCCCAATGTGGTGAAGAACACTATGATTCTATCTGGTAATTTGTTTCTTGTAAGTGCTGCGATTGATCCGAGGATTACGCCGATGATTGTAGCGACTACAATTGCGCTTAAACCAAGCTTAGCTGAAATCTTGAATCTGGAAATCATATCAGGCCAAATCTCACGACCGTTCTTGAGGGATACGCCCCAATCACCATGTGCGATGTTGCCCATATAGATGAGATACTGCTGACCTACTGGCTTGTCCAGATTGTATCTGGCTTCCAATGCGGCCTGCGCTTGTGGACTGGTAGCTTTTTCTTTATTGAAAGGTCCACCAGGTATAAGCTCCATTACGAAGAATGTAATGGCACTAACGATTATGATTGACATAATCGCAAGTAAGATTCTTTTGATGATGTACTTAGTCAATTTTTTTCTCCTTTATTATATAACAATTTCTTCTCATTGCTTTAAAGCATTAAACTATTAAAAGTTTAAACTTTTAAATAATTACTGCATTAAAAACAATTTGCATAAAACCAAAAGAAGTACAGATTACTAGAATCTGCACTCCATTGTGTTTAAGCTTATGTGGATTGTCATTTATGAGAATGTATAATATCCCCATGTATCACGACACCAACAAAAGATATTATAGATACTAAAGCTTATTTGGTCAATGATAAATTTGTTCTTTAAATGGTACATCCATTGCGTATTTTGAACATATTTGTTATAAATATTTAGTCAAACCCTAGAGTTTACAAGGGATTGCGACAACGCGTTAACACATAAAAGCATGAAATTGTTTTTATAAAATACATTATATAAGGAAAGGATGGAAACAGACATGAGTAATTTGAGGCAAAAATATATTGGAGATAAGAATTTCTACAAGCATGTATTATATATGGTTATTCCGATGATTATGCAGAATCTTATTACTAACTTTGTCAGTATGATTGACAATATCATGGTAGGACAGCTTGGTACTGCGCCAATGAGTGGAGTGTCTATTGTGAATCAGTTTGTATTTGTTGCAAATATTACTGTCTTTGGTGCTGTTTCCGGAGCCAGCATTTATGGAACCCAGTACTTCGGTAAGGGTGATCATGAGGGACAGAAGTTTACATTTAGATTTCGTCTCATTGCGGTCCTTATTATAATAGGAATATTTGCAGTTGTTTTCGTTGAATTGCAGGAGCCACTTATTAGACTTTTCCTCAGTAAGGACGATTCGAGGGAAATGATAGAAACCACCCTGACATATGGTAGAGATTATATGGGTATAATCGTGTTGTCACTTTTCCCATTTGGAATAGGTCAGGCTTATGCCAGCACCATCAGAGAATCAGGTGAGACCAATATACCTATGGCGGCAGCATTTTCTGCAGTAGGTGTGAATCTGTTGCTGGATTATGGATTGATTTTTGGTAAGCTTGGAATGCCTGAAATGGGAGTGCAAGGTGCAGCTATTGCTACAGTAATTGCCAAGACTATTGAGGCTGCAGTTATGATTATATGGACTCATACACATTTGAAGCGTATGCCTTCTGCAGTTGGACTGTATAGAGGATTCCATATACCACAGGATGTTATTGTAAATATTATCAAGACCGGCACACCACTTCTACTCAATGAGTTCTTGTGGTCATTGGGAATGGCTGTTGTGGCTCAGTGCTATTCTGCAAGAGGAATAGATATGGTTGCTGCAAGAAATATTGCCAATACCCTCACCAATTTATTTAACGTAATATTTATCCAGATGGGTGCCTGCATCGGAATTATGGTTGGAATGGAACTTGGAAGTGGAGATTTAAAGCGCGCCAAGGACGTAGACAACAAGATGATAGTATTCAGCTTTGTGATTACAGTGTTTTTCGCCATTGCAATGGTTCCTGTAGGATACGCATTTCCAATGATGTATAAGACAGAACCAGTGGTTAGAAGTCTGGCTACTTATTATATATTGATTTCTGCCATGGCTATGCCAATGTGGTCTTTCACCAACGCAGTTTATTTCACATTGAGAAGTGGTGGCAAGACATTGCTTACATTTATATTTGATATGGGCCTTACATGGAGCGTTATGATTCCTGTTGCCTGGTTCTTGTGCTATAAGACTGATATGGATATCCATTGGGTCATTGTCCTGATTATGTTCACTGAGATTATTAAAGTTATCATCGGATTTTTTATGGTGAGAAGTAATCTATGGTTAAATGATTTGGTGGGAGATGAAAGATAATTCTGAAATTTATTTAAAATATCTGATAGATAGTTTATAATGAATGTATTATAGGAGTATATATATGGAAAACTATGTTCATATATAACATGCATGAGTTATTTTACGGGGACTGATTATGAAAAGGGAGTTAAATGAGGCTGAGGAAAGACAATTTATAATTGAACATTTGGATGAAGCCATTGACGACGGAGAACTGGTTGTATATTTTCAACCGGTTATTCGCGCTTTGACTGAGAAAATAAGTGGTTTTGAAGCGCTTGTTCGATGGATTAGTCCTGAATTAGGTTTTCTGCCGCCAAACAGATTTATACCTGTTTTGGAGGAAGAAAATCTTATTTCGCGTGTAGATATATTTGTCATAAATGAAGTATGTAGATTATTACACCAATACGAGCATAAAGGAGGACATGGCAATGTGCCGGTTTCCATTAATCTGTCTGTATTGGATTTAAATGCCATGGATATGTGTCAGGTGCTGATTGATGCCACAGAGAAATATAATATTTCTCGAGATATGCTTCATGTGGAACTGACAGAGAGTGTAATGGCCACGGATGAACAGTTAGTCAGAGATAGAATTTCGAGATTTCATGAAGAAGGATTTGAAGTCTGGATGGATGATTTTGGCAGTGGCTATTCTACATTGAATTCATTGAAGGACTATGAGTTTGATGTATTGAAACTGGACATGAAATTTCTGTCATCCAATACAGAGAAATCATGGAGCATAATGCAGTACATAATTGCCCTTGCCAAAAATATTGGAGTTGGTACTGTGGCAGAAGGCTGTGAGACCAAGGAACAGGTTGAGATGCTTCGCCGTATTGGCTGCGACAAGATACAGGGATACTATTTCGGAAAACCTATGTCTAATTTAGAGATTAATCAGTATATAGCAGACAGAGGCTTAGATGTAGAAACTAAGTCAGAAGCTGATTTCTATGGACATGTATCTAATATAGAATATCCGAGAGGCTCTGCTATATGTATCATGGAATTAGAAGGGGAGACTTTGAAGCCTTGGTACGTAAGTAAAGAATATTCTAAAACCCTTAGAGATTTACAATTTGAGAGCTTTAATGATTTTAGGACGACCATAAATGCAGATGAGAATGATGACAAGAAGTATAATATCATTTTCAAACAGCGCATCAGAAGTGTGAAAGTTGGAACTGAAGAAGCATTTCTCACAGAATATAGAGGCGTATATCTGGCTTTGAAAGTGCTGAAAATATATGCAGAAGAGGATAGATACATCGTTAGGGTATCTATTATGAATACCAATATCTTTGTGGAGAACGCTGATTATGAATCAGATGATAATCATATTGAAAGTGAAGCAGCGAAGACTTCTACAAAACGTCAGACAATAATGATTGTGGAAGATGATGATATTAATAAGTTGATGTTGGCCAATATGTTGAATGACAAATATAATCTTGTATTAGCCAAAGATGGACGGGAAGCATTGGAATTATTTGAGGAACAAGGTTCTGAAATTGATCTTATAATGCTTGATATGGTTTTACCTGAAATAGATGGTATTGGTGTTATTAAAAGAATCCGAAGAAGCAATCATGATGCCAATATTCCTATAATTGTAATGACGGCGGCTATAAATATGGAAAAAGAGATTTTTGAGGTAGGAGCCAATCAGTTGATTGCGAAGCCGTTTGATATGCCGGAAGTGGTTCTGGCAAGGATAGAAAATGTGCTTCAGCTGGACAGGGTAAATAAGCTCATGAGATTTTCCAAACTTGATTATCTCCCGGCGGGAGTGGTTGTATGCAAATCTGACAAGGACGAGACTTTGTTATATGCCACTGCCAAGATGGCTAATATTTTTGGATGCGCCGACATTAAAGAACTTATGGATTTCTCTGATGGCTTCTTCAACAATTTGGTTTATGAAGAGGACCTGGATATGCTTATTACAGAATTAGAAGGGTTCCAAAATAGTGAAAAAGATGAGATTCATCTCAGATATAGAATAAAAACCAAGAATGGTGAGATAAAATATATTAACGATTATACTAAGATGGTTTCGGACTCAGAATATGGAAATCTATACTATTCTATCATAGCTGAACATTAGCTAGATAATAAATACAGAAAGTTGAAAGAGTGTAAATGATTGAAGGGTTAACAAATTACAATATTTATTTTGATATATGTGCAGCTTTGTTTGATATTATATTTCTGATTCTGATTGTAACCAGAAAGAAAGTTAAAGGACGCAGAGATAAAGTATTCAGGTACATGGTAATGACCATAATGATAGCAGCTATTATGGAGGTGGGAACATCACTCATTCGTAATGGTGACTGGATTATGTCAAATACATGGAGAACAAGCATTAATGTATTGGCACACTTCTTCCAGAATTCATTACCATTTCTTGTATATATGTATGTGTTGCAGATTTTTGGTGTATTGAGACATTTGTCATTTAAGAGAAAAGTATTCATTAGTATACCGGAAATAGTTTTGACGATTTTTTTATTTGTACCGCAACTTAGAAGACTTATTTTCTACTATGATGAAGCTGGTATATATCAGAGAGGACCGGTTAATAAATGGTTCTATTATTGTGTGATTCTGGTATATATGATTGCAGGAATCTGTGCTTTGATGAAGTATAGAAATAGAATATCTAAACAGGACTTTATGGCAATTTCACATTTTGTTGCTGCTATGATTTTGAGTATCCTGGCAGAGGGATTATTCCCGGGCATGCATCTTAGAATTACAATTTTTCTGCAGTCACTGTGTTTCTTTGGGGCTTATATATGCCTGGAAAATGATGAGGAAGCCATCGATAATGAGACGGGATTGCTTAGCAGATATTCATTGTGGAATGATTTGGGGCTCATGTATGAGTCTGAATATTCATCTTATCTGATTTCTGTGGATTTAAATAATTATGAATATTATCTGCAGACTATCGGTTCTAAGAAGATGAATTTATTGTTGAAAAATGTAAGCCAGTGGCTTGCTAAGCTGTCAAATGACAAGGTTAGTGTGTACCATCCAAAGAGTGGCACATTTGCCATGGTTTTATATGATTACAATAGAGAGAATGCATTGCGATTTGCAGAGAAAATCAGAGTGCGTTTTACAGATGAGTGGATAATTGATGGCACAAGCGTATTTTTTCAGCCCCTTGTGAAAATGACTGGTGTTCCAGAGCAGATTCGCAAGGATGAACAGTTATATGCATTTATTGAGAATGGTTCTATCGAAGGAATGGTAATGAATAGTGTCAACTTCATTGATGAAGTTAGTTCCAGTCAGCGTAGATTACAGATTGAGATGGCACTTGACAGAGCTATCAAGAATGACACATTACAGGTGTACTATCAGCCTATTTATGATGTGGCAACAGGTAGAATTCGTTCCTGTGAAGCATTGGTACGCATGGATGATGAAGAGCTGGGAATGGTATCTCCGGAAGAATTTATCAAGGTTGCGGAGAAAACCGGCCAGATTAATTTTATTGGTGAAATTGTATTTGAAAAGGTATGTCAATTCCTCAAGGAACATACACCACAGAAATATGGAATGGAATATGTGGAAGTGAATCTATCTACAGTTGAATGCATGAATCCACTGGTTCCGTCTACTATACGAGATTTGATGAATAAATATGGTATTGATAAATCTCAGATTAGTATAGAAATAACTGAGTCTGCGGTTATTCATAACAAGGAAACCATGGTAAATGTTATGGATAATATGCAAAGAGCCGGTTTGTCATTTGCTTTGGATGATTTCGGAACAGGAAATGCTAATTTTTCCTATGTATTAGATTATAATTTTGACATTATTAAAATTGATAAGACTTTCTTGTGGGCTGCTGATGGAAGTGCAGAAAATGCAGCTATATTGGAGGCTATGCTTCAACTTATCAAGGGCTTGAATCGCAAAGCTGTAGTTGAGGGCGTGGAGACAGAAAAACAGAGAGATTATCTGGTAGCCAAGGGCGTAGAATTCCTTCAGGGATATTATTTTTCTAAGCCGTTACCGGAACGTGAATTTATAGATTATATCAGAAGATATAATTAGACATATGAGTGACTTTTGAGATGAACATTTTTGGAGGATTGAGATGATGAAGAATTCCGAGAATATTCTTGATTCTATAGTAGAGAGATTTGTATCAGTCCATGTTATTGATTTTAAAAAATCCGAAATTGTGCCATGTAAATCCAATGAGATAATTGATTTGCTGTTGGGACGGGACGGAGATTTGCAGGAAAAAATGGATGGAGTGATGGAACATCTGGTTTTTAACGAGCATAAGCCTAGAATGAAGAAATTTGTGGATTTGGCAAGTTTGAAGACTCGATTAGCTGACACAGATAAGGTGACAATGATGTTTCTCGGAACTCAAAGTGGCTGGTGTGAGGCTTCATTTATGCGAGTGAAGGGATATGAACCTGATGAAATGGTGATTCATGCAGTAGAGAAAATCAATGATGAGATACTGTACAAAGCCAATGTGATGGCAGCTCTTGCCAAGGATTATGAGATTATTATGGATATTGATATTCAAAATGAGAAAATGAATATCTATAAAATGGGTACTGAATCGTCTGATCAGCTTTCACGATTGATACAGGAGAAAACTTATAATCAAATTATAGAACTGTTTTTGAAGAATGCAGTATCCGTTGAGGATAGGGAGCGCATGCGCAAAATACTGTCCTTGGATTATATATCATATAAGTTGTCCAAGAGCCAGGCTTTTGCAGAGACATATTTGAGCGGAAATGGTCATTATTACAGAATGAAAATTGCTCGTAAGGATGATGATGGTGATGAAGTATTACATGCTCTTATGGGATTTACAGACATAGACGAGAATGTGCGAAGAGAAAAAAATGCAGAGCGTGAGATGCTTGATGCATTAGGAATGATTCAAGGTCTAAGTTGGGAATATCATACTATATGGGCAGTTGATAAAGAAAATTTACGGATGAAGCTTATCCGTTCTTCAGGCAAATCGACTATTCAGGCTGCGCTTCAGATGGGAATGGATAGCCTGGATTATGACATAATGTGTGGCAAATATATCAATAAATATGTGGATATTCAAGATAGAGAGAGGCTGAGAGTTGAAGCTTCATCTGACCGGGTTTTGGAGAAGCTGGGAAACGGTCATTATTATGCCATAAACTATTTGCGTAGAACCCCTTCCGGTGAAGTGAGTTATCACCAGATGGCTTTTGTAAATGCTGATACACAAGACGGCAAGAAGCAATTTGTATGGGGCTTTAGAGATATTGATGACATGCTTAAAGAGGAAATAAGCAAGCGCGAAGAGTTGGAAAATGCCAAGGCTCTTGCTGAGGAAGCTAATGCTGCAAAGTCTAGATTTCTGTTTAACATGAGTCATGATATACGTACTCCATTGAATGCAATTATTGGATTTACTGATCTGGCTGAGAAAAATCCTGACGATATAGAGAAGAATGCTGAGTATAGAAAGAAGGTAAAACTGGCTAGTAAGCAGTTGTTGGATATTCTAAATAACGTATTGGAAATGGCTAGAATTGAGAGCGATAAACTGGTTATAGACGAGGAACTGACTAATGCTCATGAGTTTTTTGAAACCTGGACAAGCGTATTTGAAGGGGAACTGAAGAATAAATCACAAACTATGCATGCAAGTGCTGATGTTGAGCATATTTTCCTATATCTTGATAGAACACATTTGACAGAAATTCTCATGAATGTGGTGAGTAATGCTATTAAATATACTCCAGATGGAGGTGAAATCTGGGCTAGTATTCATGAAGAAGAATTTACGGAAGAATCAATTGTAGAATTTGGCTTAAATAGTGAAATTAATAGTAGTACCATCATAAGTGAATACAAGAAATCTAAGAAAGTGTGCATCATAGAAACGCGAGTCAAAGATAATGGTATAGGTATGTCAGATGAATATCTGGAACATGTTTTTGATCAGTTTTCCAGAGAACGTGATAGTTCCAACAGTGGTGTTCAGGGCACGGGCTTGGGAATGGCTATTGTGAAAAGACTGATTGATCAGATGCATGGTACAATAAGTATTAATAGTAAAATCGGAGAAGGAACTGAAGTTATTATCCGAATACCTCATAGATATGGAGAGCGAGAAGATTTTGACAGCTTCGGAGACGAGTCAGAGAATCTGCAGCAACTTGCGGGCAAGAGATTTCTGCTGGCTGAGGACAATGATATTAATGCTATGCTTGCAACTGAATTGTTGGGAATGAATGACATACAGGTTGAACGGGCTCATGATGGTGTTGAATGTGTTGACATGATTAGCAAAGCGGATGCAGATTATTATGATTTGGTTTTGATGGATATTCAAATGCCGAATTTAAACGGATATGATGCGGCAGGAAGAATAAGACGCATGGATGATGAGCGCAAAGCTGGAATTCCTATTTTGGCAATGTCGGCAAATGCTTTCAAGGAGGACATACAGAGAGCATTGGATGCTGGAATGAATGGTCATATAGCCAAGCCGTTGGATATAGACAAGATGTTTGCCACAATTCGAGAAGTATTATAAACAGGTGTCCTAATCTTGTGCATGTTGATTGCATATAATTAAATGTAAGTTATTTTTATGGGGGAATATAGTATGAGTAAAAATGAGAAAAAACAAAAAAATGTAACTCCGAAAACCAAAGGTGGAGTTGGAATCCGCGAACAGATGATGATAAAGTTGCTACCGGTTACAATTCTTGCAACAGTGTTGCTTACAATTGTAAGTGCTGTAAATAGCAAAAACACTATTAACAGTCAGGTTCAGGATACAATGAGAGCTGAACTTTCTGGAAATAGTGCTCAGATTAATTCTGATTTGGATACAGTCAGACATCAATGCGCTAATCTGGCTCGAGAAGTAGGTATGCACTATGAGAGAACCACCATGGAAGAGTTCGGACGAAGCTTCGGAGATGCTATCAAAGACAGCGATATCATAAACGGTGCAGGAATATGGTTTGAGCCATATGCATATGATGCAACTCAGCAGTACATGGGACCATATTGGTACAAAGATGGCGATGCTATTGCTGAAACTTATGAATATAGTAATGCAGAGTACGATTATTTCACACAGGAATATTATGTAAATGCTGTTAAATTGCAGCCAGGTGAGGCAACAATTACAGATCCATATTATGATCCATCTTCAGGAACAGTAATGGCAAGTTGCTCTGCTCCAATTTATGCCCAGGATAAATGCATCGGATGTGTAACTTGTGATATCACTCTTGATACAATGGTAGCAATTGCTTCTGGTATCAAGGTTGGTGAAAATGGTACAGCTTTGATGCTTGATTCAAAGGGTACATATATTTATACAGATGATGATGCCAAAGTACAGGATGGTGTAAATATTACAGAGGATGAAAATACTTCATTGGCCAAGGCCGGAAATGTAATGCTTGGCGCTGAGAGCGGCCTTACAACATATGATGCCAAGGATGGAACATACAATTTGTATTACGATACAATCCCAGGTGTGAATTGGAAGCTTGCAATTCGTATGCCACAGTCTGAAAT
>JAEEGF010263260.1_pt1 | contig 37237 bp, 32 predicted proteins | sample 9134171 | NCBI WGS metagenome assembly JAEEGF01 (sample SAMN16246542, study PRJNA631951) | gut metagenome | biome: gut microbiome; feature: rumen; material: AP-attached | host: Bos | place: Iran: Karaj | collected 2018-10 | reverse complement strand
GATAATAATGCCACGATCAATCAACTGGAAGATACCCAGGGCGAGCACGGCTCGCACGTCGCAGGGATCGCCGAGGCAAACAAATATATAAAACAGGGCAATGATTACGTCCCTGCCGCCGCTGCCGACACCGTTCGCGCCGTCGGCATGGCTCCCGACGCCCAGATCGTCGTCATGAAGGTCTTCGGAGCGAAGGGCGGCGCATACGATTCGGATTATATGGCGGCGATCGAGGACGCGATCGTTCTCGGCTGTGACGCCTGCAACCTCTCGCTCGGTTCGTCGACGCAGGGATTCACATACGACAACGAATATCAGGAGATTCTGAACCGACTGTCAGACGGTGAGGAGAACTCCGGAATGGTCGTATCGATCTCCGCCGGCAACAGCGGGGCGTTCGCCGATTATCTCGAGGCCGGCGATATCTATCTTGACGATATCGGCATGCACACCGGCGGCTCGCCCGGGACCTATATCAACAGCCTCTGCACGGCCTCCGCCGACAACGTTCTCTCGACATCGGACACCTATATTACCGTGTCAGGCAGCAATTTCATATGCTACGAGGACGCCGACGGTCCGGTCCCGCTGATCAAGGATTTCGGAAGCTCGCAGGAGGTGCAGTTCGTATATATCGACGCATACGGAAGCAGCAGCGACTATTCCACGGTCAATAAAAAGGTTTCATTAGACAACAAGCTGGTCATAGTCAACCGCGGCGGGAACATTACTTTTGCCGATAAGGGAAGCAACGCAGCATCCAAATGTTCACCAAAGGCTCTCCTTGTCGCCAACAACGAGTCGGGCGTGATCCAGATGAATCTCGACGGTACGAACGCTAACTTCCCGATGGCGTCGATCACGCTTGCCGCAGCAACATGCATCAAGTCGGGATTTACTCCCCTTACTGCAAAAAGCGGCGGCACCACTGTAACCTACTACACCGGTACGCTGACCCTCAGCGGCGGCGCGGTATCGATCCAGCAGCAGAACGGCACGCGCGCCACCGCTAAGATATCTGATTTCAGCTCCTGGGGAGTTCCCGGGTCTCTTCTCATGAAGCCAGAGATCACCGCTCCCGGCGGCGATATCTGGTCGGTCCTCGGAGCACACAAGACAAAGAACGGCACCGTCGGTCAGAGCGGAAGCGGTCTTAACCATCAGTACGAGAGCATGTCGGGCACGTCGATGGCGGCCCCGCACATCGCGGGTCTTGCCGCGATCGTCGCTCAGTATCTCAAAGAAAACAATATTTCGGTTGACGGATACAGCCGCCGCGCGGTGATACAGTCGCTGCTCATGTCGACGGCGACCCCGATGAAGAACGGAGCCGACTTCATCTCGATCCTCCAGCAGGGCGCGGGGCTTGCCGACGTAAATTCCGCTGTCTCGGCGTCGTCGGTGATATTCATGACCGACGCTGCCGGAAAGACTCTCACAACTGCGACCGGTGCCGCATCCGACGGCAAGGTCAAGGCCGAGATCGGCGCCGATCCCGACAGGACCGGAAGCTATTCCTACTCGTTCAGGATATACAATCTGGCAGGGCGGCGGCTTGAATTCAACGCTCCGTCGACAGATGTATTCACACAGGGATATTATTCCGAAGGCGGAGAATACTATATGGACAGGTCGACCGTGTCCGCGGGCTCCCAGACCGGCTGCGTATGGGCGCCTCACGGGGCCGGCGTTTCCAATCCCTACGACGTCAATCTTGACGGCGTGACCGACGCGAACGACGCGCAGGCGGTCCTTGACTATCTGACCGGCATCGTTGCCGGTGCGGATATTGATCTTGCCGCGGCAGACGCCGACGGAGACGGGGCCGTCACGAGCCACGACGCTCACCTCATCCTCGTCTATGCCGGGGATCATCCCGCCGAGTATTACATTCCCGCGGGCGGATACGCCGACGTGACGGTCACCTTCAGCTTTGCCGTCGATGCAGGCATCTACACCGCCGGCGCGTACATCGAAGGCTTCACGACGGTCGCCGAGAAGGCAGATGGAGAAGGCGTCGCCGGTGTGACACACACCATCCCGATCCTCGGGTTCTTCGGCAGCTTCACCGACCCCGGGATGTTCGACACGAAGTCTTATACCGAAGACCTCTACGGGTCGGAGCAGGAAAACTATTCCGGCATCGACACGACCAACTACATAACGCTGACCTACGGCGGAGTCGAGAAAAAATTCAGCGGCAATCCTTATACCGTTGAGGATTCATTCCCGTCCGGCAGACTCGCGGTCAGGAGCGACAGCCAGTTCAAAAACATTTACTACACCCTTGTCCGCGCCGCGGGCACCACGGGGTTTGCGGTGAGCAGACTGGATGACGAAGGGAATATCTCTGAGATCATCAGCGCCGCGGTAAATAACGCGGACGTTACCGGAATGTGGTTCGACCAGAAAGAAGAAGTATGGAAGAACGCGTCTGAAAAGAGATTCCAGGCCGGTTTCTCGGCCGCGACATCAGGACTGGACGAGGGAGACAGGTTCAGGATAGGCTATTACGCGCTTCCCGAGTATTACGGAATGTACTACCGCATGAAGAACGGCGGCAGTCTGACAGATTCTGCGTCCGGAGTTCTGAACGTTGCGGGATTCCGCTCTCTGCTGGAAGACGGCGGGCAGATCGGCAACGGGGCATACGTCGGATACGATTTCTTCGTGGACGATACGGCTCCCCGGATACTGTCGGCAGCACTTGACGGTAACTACATTTCGATCAGCGCCGATGACGACAGGAATCTTGCATACGTCGCGGTGCTCTCGCTCGACGGAGAAGTAAAGTATGCGGAGACGGCGCCGGGCGCCGAGGCGTTCGCAGGCTCGTTCGACATCTCGTCTGCGGTCTCCGAGGCAGACGGATACGTCGCCGTGTTTGTCGGCGACTACGCCGGCAATGAGGCAGCGGTAGCGGTCGAGGTCAATGACGGCACGCCCGGATCGGATCCCTATACCGTATCGTCGGTGAGCATCATTCCCGGAACGCTGGATCTTTACAAGGGCAACGGGGCGGATCTCATCGCAAAAGTGAGCCCGCTCACAGCGACCGACAGGACGGTCAGCTGGTCGACGGACGACGCAGCGGTCGCGACAGTGGACGGAAACGGACATGTTACCGCCGTCGGACCGGGGACATGTCAGATCATCGCGAGGTCCAACTCGAACAGCGCCGTCAGCGCTGTCTGCTCAGTGAGAGTCACAGCGGTGAACAAAACGCTGAACGGGATCATCTGGGACAAACTCGGAAATACGCACTTTGCGTCCTTCAACGCATCAGATCCTTCTGACTGGGTGTCCTTGAATTTGTTCGAGGACGGAGACGAAATACCGCTGAACACGGCGTTCATGAACGGAAGCACGCTGTACGCGGCGACTCTTGACGTCGATTCGGAGGAATGGGAGGCGGTTCTTTATACTGTCGACAGAAGCACGTTCGAGCTGAACGAAGTAGGAACATGCTATGTCCCGGCTACCGATATCGCCAGGGCTCCTTCAAATTACCGGGACTATATGGTCTATTCATACGGACCGTACCTGATATTCGGCAGTCTTCTGCCAGAAGGGGATGAAGAAGAGGGGGCATACTGCGGAATCCCGTACGGAATACTTGACGCGAGCAAAACCGATTCATTCGGAGATGCTTACATCGCCGCCGTCGCCGCGAAGTCGGTCAGCGGCTCTTCGGCCGACTATTATTTCCTTGATGACAACGGGAAGATCTGGCAGACGACCCTGACCATTGGGAGCCAGAGTATTGAATTCAGTGCTCCGACTCAGGTGATCGACACCGGGTTCTCCACGATGTTCGTATGGCAGGATCTCTATTATGACGGGACATACATCTACTGGGGCCATACCGGAGACGAGACCGAAGACTGGGCAAAACTGATCATAATCGATCCCTCGACCGGCGCGGTCTACGATGCCGGCGACTTCGGAGAAAGGGTCTGGCCCGCCGGAGGATTCTATGTCGACGGACACGACGCTCCGGCGTCATCGGGTGAAACATCCGGGCAGATGAAGCTCGAAGGCAGAGGCACTGCCGCAACCAGGGATGAACTGAATACCGCAGGCGTCAGGGAAAGACTGGCACGGGAAGCGGCAAGGATCGACGCCGCAAGGAAAACACATTCGTCCGGGACAGATGACAGGCTTGCCGTAAAAGATGGAAACGGTGCGGAAGACCAGAAGGGAAACCCGACGGCTTCAGACGGGACCGGCGGCCAAAAGACGGGCCGCGAAGCGGAACAGACCGAAGAGATCGTCTACTCCGAAACGGTCGCGGTCACTAACGGTTATCTGACCGTCACATTCGATCCGGACCTGCTTACGTTCGCAGGATATGCGAGCGGCAACGACGGCGGACGGGTATCGTATAATTCCGAAACACCGGGTGAAGTCAGGATTGCTTATGCTTTCGCAGTCGCATCCGGGGCAGGCAGCCCGATCGTGACACTCTTCTTTGAGAGGTCATGCACCGGAGGAGAGGTTACGATCGCTCCTCTTGAGATAAATAATGATTTCTCCGTTGAAACGATAATCGTAGAAACGCTTGCAGGCAGCGGCCATTCATATGGCGCACCGGAATGGGTGTGGAACGATAATTATTCGGAAGCAGAATTGATTTTCACATGTGAAAATGATAATTCGCATAAGACGACAGTACCCGCAACCGTTTCTTCATCTTTTGATGCAACAACCTTTAATGCAGTGTTTACAGCAACTGCTTCCGGCAGTGAATGCCCGGATGGAATCGCTCACTCAGAAACAATCAGTATTTATGTTCCGCATCTAAAATCAGCTAGTTTAACACTGGAAGGCAAGATAAGCGTAAATTACAAGTTTAATGCCCCTGATAATGTTTCATACGTTGTTTTGACATTTAATGATTCTCATACTGTAGTCAATGTTGATGATTCAATCATTAATGATCAGGGGTTATATGTTGCATCATTCTCAAATATTGCTGCAAAGCAAATGACTGATAAAGTTATACTTCAGTTCTATGATGCCAATGATAACCTAATGATGTTCAGGGTCGGTAATCGTTTTGCAACCAGTTATGAATATTCAGTAAGTGATTGGGCAAATAATAAAATTGCCAGCAGCAGTTCCGACGAGACAACAAAAAACCTTGCAATGGCATTGTTGAATTATGGGAATGCTGCTCAGAATTACTTCCATTACAAGCAGGATAATCCGGCTAATCCCAATGGTTATCTTTCTGAAGAGATGATTGCAGTTCAAGGGGACAGCGCGTATGCGGCTTATGTATCAGCAGAAGCTAAAAATGCAGCGGGAAGTATATCGGCATCTCTTATTTTGGAGTCGGATACAACACTGAGATTCAAATTTGCCAATGCGGTAACAGTTTATTATGACGGTGTTGAGTTGGAAAAACATTGGAATGAAACTGAAGCGAGGTATTATGTTGATATCAGTGGGATTCCGGCAAAAAGACTTAACGAAATGAAAACGATCACCGTCTCCGATGGAATCAATTCCGGTATTGTTTCTTACGGTCCTCTAACATGGGCTACAAATAAACTGTCAGATGAGGAATCTGCAGAATTGGCGAAATCACTTTATCTGTACAACAAGTATGCAAGAGAGTATTTCAATTATTAATTTAAAAACAATATTCAATAAAGAAATGGAGATAGACACGATGGAAAGATACGAAGAACTGGTTATCGAGATTGTTATTTTTGAAGGAGACGACGTCATTACTTCCAGCAACGAAACAGGAGACGACGATCTCACCTAAAAGATAAACAAACTAGCAAATAACCTGAGATCCTTCTGCAGAGTCTCCGGTCTTTTGCGGAGCCACTCTCTTTAAGCGGTTTTCGCTTTTTCCTCCCGGAGATTATCTCCGGGAGGGGCGGTCAAGGTTGCTCTTGTTCGCACACTCTGTCCTGAAAGGACTAAATAAATATGTCAATTAAAAAAATAACATCACTCCTTGTCTGTATCGCAGCAGTGCTATCCTTTGCCGCGTGCACAGGAGCCGATCCGGAGCAGTCGACGGCGGATATTACGTCTGTCGTGTCGCCGGAGGATACATCCTCGCCGGCCGGGAATGACACTGATGCCGTCGATGTTACATCGGAAGTGACGACATCTGCCGACGTAACAACGGAATCGATCACGACCGCGGTCGAGATAACGACCGCCGACATCACGACGGATCCATCCGCGGCGACGTCGGCTCCCGTCGACACGACAACCGAGATACCGCAGGTCACCACACAGACCGTTCCAGGCACCGAAGTGACCGATCCGTCGGAGACGACGGCCGCCGGTACCGGACCGGATGTCACAGGACCCTCAGTCCCGGATCCCGACGCGGAAAAAGAGGCTTATTACAGGACATACTACTCGTCAGGCGATTTCGGATATGCCGGCGATATTAAAAAGGTGCATATGGAATCGGACGACCGGACGTTTGACTTTATTTCATCCGGGACATTCTTCAGATTTTCAGGAAATGCTCCCGGCAGTTATGTCAGCGTCGCCGAGAAGGACGGGCGTTTCATACTGACTGTCTCTTCTGCCGGCGAAAACGGCGCCGTATCTGCGCAGTATTACAGATCGGAGAAAAAAGAGGGTGAATCCTTCTCGGATTTCACTGCCGACCTGGGATTTGACGATCTCGGGACTGTCAACCGCGACGAGCTGACCGCCAGCGAATTCAACGGAGAGGCAAGGATCGGCGGTGTCCTGTACGACAGCGTCGAGATCACCGCGACACAGAAAATAATCGACGACGACGGAAAGGAGACCGGAGAGTCTTTCAGCGTCCCGTTCCTCGTATATGTTCAGCCCGATACCCACAAGATCTTCCGGTTTTATATGATCGAGGAGTATATGACGATCGGCGCCGACGGCAAAATAGAGACATCGCGCGAACTTCTGAGCATCGACTATCTCTCCGAATACGCCAAGGACATCCCCGCAGACGCGGTCTTTACGGATGTTTCCACTTCCGCGCTCACAGAGTTCTATCAGGCGGCGCTTCTGGCGATACTGCTTGGGGCGTGAATTGTAAAAAAAAAAGAACCTAAAAGCTTAAGGGATGTCGACCGACCCGCACAAGTGCCGGTCCGCATCCCCTTTTTTCTCTATGCGAAGTTTCCCGGGCGGATATCCTTCCGTTGCCTTTCCGGACGGCAGTTTTTTCTTCAATAAGTCTTGAATATGAAAAAAAGATGTTGTATAATAATAAATCATACATTTGCGGCGGCGGAACGCTTCCGTTGCGCAGCGATCACGGAGAGGTAATGTCGGAAGAGAAAAAAACACTGTCGGCTTTTTTACGGTCTGTCGAGGACAGAATAAAAAAGCAGACCCTGCCCGGTGTGACTTCATTCAGGGTGAAGGTCACGGACAGGGTGATCGAATTAAGATTCACCGGCCCCGGAAACGCTGAGACGGCGGCACGTTTTATGACGGGAATCGTAACAGATGAAAAGGACGCAACCGAGCCGGACGCGGTCTTTTACTACTGGTGCGAGGACCTGTCGCCCTACGTTCCCGAAATCGGCGGCGGTGCCGGAGTCTGGAGGATGCGTGACGAAACCGGTTTTGTGCGCGTCACTCCGAACTACAGCATGATCGCCGCGGATTATAAGTCGAGGACATGTTTCTTCTGCAGACAGCCGTCAGGCGCAAAGGAGTATATGCTTTACGGTCACGCGATGATAGTCTCCTTCGGCATCTGGGCGGAACTGAGCGACATGATCCTTTTGCACAGCGCCTGCGTCGGAGCGGGCGGCAGGGGAGTCATGCTTTCCGCTCGTGGCGGAGGAGGAAAATCGACGCTGGCGGTCTCCTGCCTGCTGGACGGATTTGATTTCGTTGCCGACGACTACATTCTGGTCAACCGGACTGGAGAGCCGAAGGCGATGCCACTCTACAGGACGGTGGGCCTAAATACCGACATGGCGGATATACTGAAACCTCCGATGCCGGTCGTCAGTACCGATCCCGAGAGGAACGGGAAACTGCTGCTTGACGCCTCGGCCTTCGATTTTTCCCGGGAGCTTCCGGTCAGGGCGATCATCCACCCGGTCGTATCCCCGACCGACAGTCCGATGATAAGGCCGGCTCCCGCGGGTCCGGTCCTGGCGGGCATCATAGAATCGACCGCGACACAGACCGGAGTGTTCAGGGATCCCGGGCCCTACCGCCGCATGGCGCAGAGACTAATGGGAATACCGGTATATGAGATCCTTCTCTCAAGGGATCTTGACCTTAACAGGAAATATCTTAAAAATTTTATTGTCAAGGAGCTGTAAAAACCATGTTCAGAATCAATGAGGAAAAAATGTTTTTTGATATCGCGGACGGTCAGGCGGTCATCATCAATTTCACCACAGGCATGTATTACGGAGCCAGCCTTCTCGGCTCCGCGGTCATCGAACAGCTTGTGAAGGGAGCAGAGCCCTCTGCTATCGCGAAGGAGGTCGGGAAGGCGGAAGGCTGTCCCGCGGATTTTGACGGAAAGCTCTGCGATTTCATCCGAACGCTGACCGAAAAGGAGATCCTGGTCGAAGCCGAAGAAACGGGGGCGGACTCTGCGGAGATCGCCGTGTCCGCGTTTGCCGAGGGATTCGATCTTACTCTCGACGAATTTTCCGAGGTGCAGGACCTTCTGCTCGCCGACCCCGTGCACGACGTCGACGTCGAAGAGGGGTGGCCTGTTCTTAAAGAGGATAAATGAACCCCGGCATTTCGGTCGTGATACCGGTATACAACTGCGAGAGGTATATCGGAAAGGCGATAGAAAGCGTACTGTCTCAGACGCAAAAACCGCTTGAGATCATCGTTGCCGACGACGGCTCGGACGACGGCAGCGCATCTGTCGCGGCCTCTTTCCCCGGAGTCCGGGTAGTCTCTCTGCCTCACCGCGGCGTGTCCTCCGCCAGAAACGGAGGAATAGCCGCATCTGCTGGCGAATGGATCGCCTTTCTTGACGCCGACGACGTCTGGCGTCCCGAAAAGCTGGAGAGGCAGGCCCGTTATCTGGAAGATCATCAAGGCTGTGAGATCGTTTTCTGCAGATACCGCAATTTCACCGATCTCCCCGATTCAGCTCTGAGCGAACGCCATAAAAAGATCATGTCGGTCGTCATTCCCGAATGCCCCGCGAGCGCGTGCGTAAATCGTGAAGTCTTCGACAGGTGCGGCCTGTTCGACGAAACACTGCGCTTCGGGGAGGATACCGAGTGGATCGCGAGGCTGAGAATGGCGGGAGTCGATCTCTCCCACTGCCTGGATGAGATCCTTTATGACAGAAGGATCCATGCTTCAAATCTGACTCTGTCTCACGGAAGGCTTTCAAGGGAGGAGTATTTTGCCCTGTTGGCAGGTGCCGTAAGGAAAGCATCAAAAGGCAGAAGGACGCCGAAGGACGGTGGGGTGCAATGATAACCGTCGGTAAGACTCGAAGGGAACGCACCGGAGGCTGGGTCAGGCTGACAGCCGATGTCGGTTTCGGAGGCAGACGAGCCGGACTCTGGTTCGGAGTCCCGAATGATCAGGAGAAATATCTGACCGCGAACAGGGCGGATCCCTTTGTCGCGGTCCTTCTTCCTTTTGCGATGCGTTTTGGGGAAGACATCTCCGCAGAGGACCCGGTCTCCGAGAGGCTGCATTTTCAGCTCCGGAATGATTTCATCCCTTCGCTGAGCGGTGCGGGCGGATACTATAAGCCGGTATCGGTACTTGCTCCGCTTACCTCAGAGCGCGCCGAGTCCGGGAACGCGGTCGTCACCGGTTTTTCCGGCGGAGTCGACTCTATGTATACGGTTTTCAGGCACGGAAAAGACTGCGAATACCCCCTTACCCATTTAGCGGTCTTTAATTCCGGAGTTTACGAGGGGAATAATTACAGGGAAGAGTTTCTCTCAAGATGCGGACAGGCGGCCGAATTTGCCCTCGGGCTCGGGCTCGGATCTGTCTTTGTCGATTCAAACATATACGAAGTGCTTCCGGAAAGATATCTTGACGTGGCCACTCTCAGACTTGCCGGGTTCGCGCTGGCGATTCAGGGACTCTGTTCAGTTTTTCTGATTTCGTCGGGTTATCCTTTTGAGCGGTTTTCGATCGACGTCCATCACGCCGTCTGTTTCGATCCGCTGACGGTAAACTGCTTCGCCACCGAAAGCCTGAGCTTCTATCTTTCAGGAGCTGAGACCGGAAGAATTCAGAAAATTGAGGCGCTGTCTGAGTGGGAACCCTCATATGAATGGCTCAGTCCGTGTATCAGGGGCGCCGCCGGAAAAATGAACTGCGGGCACTGCAAGAAATGCGTCAGGGATCTTGCGGTTCTCTACGCGCTGGGCAGTCTGGACCGCTACAGGCGCGTCTTTGACACGGGAGATTTCATGAGGCATCTTCCGGAGCGTCTCGGATTTGTCATGGCAAACGTGAAAGATCCGATATCGCGGGAGGTCGTGAGGATTATTGAGGAAAAAGGCATCCAGGTGCCTCCTCTTGCTTACAGGTGCCGGGATCTGTTCCGGGAGGCTATGGAGAGGATCGAAAAGGAGGCGGGGACGGATGGCTGAAAAATTTATCAGGCTGTCCGCTCCCGTGAAGGTCGCGTTGGATGCCGGCGTCAGAGTCTGCTCGGAATACAGCTGTGGAGGCGAGACAGGCACCGTCTGGTTTGAGACAGGCGAAAGACACGCTGAATTTCTCACCGCAGACAGACTGGATGCATTTGTCGCCGTTTTTCTGCCGCGGGCGATGCGGGAGGGATTCGACATCCTGTGCGAGGCTCCGGTCTCACGGAGTCTGATCTATCAGGTCTGCCACTATCTGATCCCGACTCTGAGCAGGAATATCGAAGAGTACAAAAATATCAGGCTGATCGCGTCTCCCGCCGACGATCTGCCTCATGGCCGCTGTGCCGTCGGCACAGGCTGGACGGGCGGCGTGGACAGCATGTTCACCGTTATGAACACGCTTGACTGCGAGGAGAAGAGCAGAAGGCTGACTCATCTGATGATCGCCAACATCGGCACGCTGGAGGGCGGAGACAACGAAAAGAAGCTGCACATGCTTGTTGAACGCGCCGAAAACGGGGCGGCGCGCGAGTTAGGCCTTGAGACGGTGTGGGTCAATTCGAATCTTGATACAGTACTGCCCGAGCCCTATCTTGCCGTAAGCGACTTCCGGCTCTCTGGCGCGGCACTGGCGCTTCAGAAGCTTTTTTCGGTCTTTTACGTGTCTTCGTCATTCGAATTTGCTTCATTTTCCTTCGATCCGAACAACGACGCGTACGGCGAGATGTTTCTGCTTCCGATGCTTTCCACCCGCGCCACTCAGCTGATCTCGTCGGGCGGGGCGGTTACGAGAATTGAAAAGCTGAAGCGGATATCGGATTTTCCTCCCGCGAGCAGATATCTTCATCCCTGCATCTATGCAACTACTCTTCAAAACTGCGGCAGATGCGGAAAATGCGTAAGGACCGAGACCGGGCTTTACGCGCTGGGGACTCTTGAAAGGTTTTCCGGGGTGTTTGACCTTCAGGATTTTGAAAAACATCGGGAAGAGCATGTTGCAAAGACGCTCGCCGGAAGAAAAAACCGCCACTGCGCGGAGGTGTGCGAGCTTCTGAGAGAGCGCGGTCTCGTGACTCCACGGGCCGAAAAACTCAGCCGAGTTTTCGAGTCTGCGCAGAAGGTCGCCGACCGCAACAGAGACGAGATAACAAAAAAGATCGGAGGAGCGATTTGAAAAACGTGATGCTTTCAGTCATAATACCTGCATATAATGCCGAGCGCTATCTGAGAGAGGCGGTCGAATCGGTCCTGCGTCAGAAGTGGCAGGGAGAGCGCGAGATCATTATCGTTGACGATTCGTCGACGGACGGCACGGCGGGGCTTGCCGCGTCGCTTGGCTGTTCCGTTATAAGATCTCCACAGCGGAGCGGAGCCGCCGCGGCGCGCAACAAAGGGATATCGGCTGCCCGCGGAGAATGGATACTCCTGCTCGACGCCGACGATCTGCTTGCCGACGACGCCGCGGAGGCGCTTTACCGTCCGTTTGAAGAAGACCCGGAAACAGTCGCCGTTTTCGGCAAAGCCGAGGATTTCGTATCGCAAGAGCTGTCTCCTGATCAGGCTGCGGAATTAAAACCCCGTCGGGGCAGTTATGATGGTATCCTCCCCGGATGCTCGCTTATCCGAAAACGCGTTTTCGACACGGTCGGGCCGTTCGACGAATCTCTGAAGAGCGGGGAAACGGTCGACTGGATCATGAAGCTTCGCGAATCCGGCATGAAGACGGCGCGGACCGATGCCGTGACTCTGAAAAGAAGGATCCACCTGACAAACACCGGACGGGTGGACAGGGCAGGAGAGATGCGGAATTACGCCGCGCTGCTCAGAAAACGGATGATGAACAAATGAGTTCCAAGGTTTCCATCGTGGTGCCGGTTTACGACGCCATGCCTTATTTTGAGACTTTTCTGGGAAGCGTCGCGAAACAGACGTGGCGTCCTCTTGAGGCGGTTTTCGCGTTTGACGGGCCCACCGACGGCTCTTTTGACTGCTTTCAGCGTTTTCTTCCGGAACTTGAAAACGCCGGTATAACAGTGCAATATCTTATGCTTCCGCACCGCGGCCAGGCCGCGGCGGTGAATGACGCGCTCAAGCTGGTCACCGGAGACTTTCTCACATGGTGCGACGCCGATGACGAAATGCTGCCGGAATGCATAGCGAAGAAGGCGGACTGGCTAGACCGACATCCCGGGACCGGCATGGTACGGAATGACGGTTACGTGATCGACGGCACAAGCGGAAAGATAATGTCCCGCAGCGCCAGGGAAAATGACAGGCACACTCAGCGGATCTTCGACGGACTGCTGGATCAGACCGTCTACTGCTACGCTGGCTGTTATATGGTGCGGATGTCCCTCTTCCGTGAATGTTATCCCGATCTTGAGATCCCGCTTTCGCCCGAGGGACAGAATCTCCAGCTGCTTCTTCCGCCCGCCAGCCGTTCGGAGTGCGGCTTTGTGGATGACATTCTGCATTATTACTACATAAGACCAACCGGACACTCGAGCCGGAAAAGAAGCTTTTCGGAGACGCTGAAGCGTCTGGAGGGCTTTATGAGTCTCAGCCGTGAGATATTGAAGCACTGTGATTGCGACCGTGACATATATGAGAAGAAGATCGATCTGATCAGGGAAAAGAGACTGGCGCAGCTCAGGTATTCTGCCGTGATCAGGGCAAGAGAGGAGATAGGCAGAAAATGAAAGTCGGTATTTTGACATTTCATCAGGCGGACAGCTACGGAGCCCTGCTTCAGGCGCTGGCTCTTCAGCGGACAGTCGGGAAACTCGGCGCGGACAGCGAATTTATCACGGTGACCGAAGACCGGAGATCAGACGGGCCGGAGCCGGTCGCGGCGGGGCCCGGCGCTATATTCGCGAAACGGATCATGGAGGAAGGAGCCGCGAGAGCGAGACTGTTTGAAGGGTTCAGAAAAGAACACCTGAAGTGCGCGCCGCCATGCTCCAAATCCGGGCTTCGGCTCGAGGCGGATAAATACGATCTTTTCATAGCCGGAAGCGATCAGATCTGGAATTTCAGGATCCCTGGAGCCGACGAAAGGTATTTTCTGACCTTTGCTCCTCCGGAAAAACGCTTTTCTTACGCCGCCAGCTTCGGATCTGAGGATATTCCCGAAAAGGCAAAAAGCTGGTGCGCCGAACAGCTGTCCGCGTTTTCCGGACTGTCGGTCAGAGAGGAATCGGGCAGGAAGATCATAAAGGATCTGACGGGAAGAGAGGCTGAGGTTTCACTTGATCCGACGCTGCTTTTTGACGAGACCGAGTGGGCCGAACTCGCGACCTGTCCGGAAGAAAAACCTTATTTTCTGCTGTTTATGCTGAAATTCGACCCGGTACTGCTGGCGCGCGCGAAAAAAGCCTCGGCCGAATCGGGCTGCCGGCTTCGCAGCGTAAGCGCGGCTTTCATGCCCCAGCTCGGATTCGCGAGCTGGAGCGGAGTCTCTGTGGAAGACTGGATCGGGCTCATCGCCGGTTCCTCGGGAGTGTTTACGAACTCCTTTCACGGGACCGTGTTCTCACTTCTGTTCGGACGTCCCGTCTCGGTCGCGCTGCTGGGCGGTGAGTTGAGCGGGAGGAACGGAAGAATAACCGAGCTTCTTACGCTGGCCGGAGCGGAAGACGCGCTTAACGGAAGCCTTGTCACGATTCCCGAGGGCGGGTTCTCAAAGCGGATCGCGGCAGAGAAAGAGAGATCTCTCGCCTATCTTAAGAGGATACTGACATGACCGAACTGTTTCTGAAAAAAAATGACTGTTTCGGCTGCGAAGCCTGCGCCGCCGCATGCCCGTGCGGCGCGATCACCATGGAACAGGACCGGGAGGGATTCCTTTATCCGGTGGCGGACAGCGCGAAATGTCTGGATTGCGGAAGATGTTCCGACGTCTGCCCGGCGAAGCACCTGCCCGGAAAGAGCCCTGTCAGGGCGTATGCCGTCAGGTGCAACGACGAAAAAACCCTTTATGAGAGCACCTCAGGAGGGGCGTTCTCGCTGATCGCCTCCGCGTTCGCTGAAGGGAGCGGTCTTGTCTGCGGCGCGGAATTCGACGGTGAGTTCAACGTCGTCCACCGTCTTTCTGACGATATCTGCCGGATGCGGAAATCCAAATATGTTCAGAGTCGCACGGGAGACTGTTTTGCGGAGATTGAAAAAGCCTTGAGCTCAGGCGGACAGGTCCTGTTTTCAGGGACCCCCTGCCAGTGCCATGCGGTAAGACTGACATTCGGAAACGATCCCGGGCTGATTATCCTGGCTCTGCTTTGCCGCGGAGCGGCAAGTCCGCTTTTCTGGAAAGAATACAGGCGCTTTATCGAAAAAAAAGACGGGGAACTGACCGCCTACTGTTTTCGTGACAAACGCTTCGGAAATGACGCTCACGGCGTTTCCTATACCGCGGGCGGAAAAGAGACCGCGGTATCCTATTTCAGGGATCCGTTCGGCAGGATCTATTCGAAAGACATCCCTCTCAGGCCGTCATGCTACAGCTGCCCCTACTGCTTTCCCGACAGGGATTTCGATTTTTCCGTAGGAGATTTCTGGGGGATCGAAAAGATCCTGCCTGAGCTGAACGACGGGAAGGGGACGTCGCTGGTCCTGACATCCGGAGTGAAGGCAGAAGCGATAATGGAGAAGATCGCGGGAGGGGCATTCGTCCGGGAAGTCCCGGCTGACGCGGTTCTGCAGCCTGCTCTTGTGTCTCCCGCCCGCGAGCCCTTCCTGCGACGGTTCTTTTTTAACGATCTTGTCCGGGAGGGCCCCGACGGCTGCTGCGACATGCAGCTGATCATAAAAAAATACGGGATGTGAAACGGACAGGTCATTATGGGGGAGCTGAGGGAACACCGCTCCCTCCCCCGGATCGAACCGACCTCCTTCGGCAGGGATTATTATCTTGTTAAAGCCAGAATACTGGCGTCGGAACGCGATCAATATCTGATATCGATGAACGAGATCGCGGCGTTTTACTGGCGGTTGCTTGACGGACCGCGGACGGTCGGAGAACTGCTTGACTGCCTGGCTGCGGAATACGAAGTGACCGACAGAAAGAGGGCAGAGGCGGATCTTTGCAGTCTTCTTGAAAAATGGGAGAGTTCGGGGTTCGTTGAACTCTGCGACTGACGCGGAAGTTCCGCCCGGATCTTGCTGAATACCTGATAGAAAGCGCACCGATAATCCTCGCTCACCCCGCGACCGTAAGAAGGGTGGCATCAAAAGTCATTATCATTTTTTTGACTGATCTGCATTCTGTTTCTTAAAGATGCTTTTGATATGCACCATCGCCAGCCCGGCGGTGTACTTCAATCCGGAACTGCGGCAGCATATCACCGCGCCGCGAACCATCCTGAACGGCCATGCGGCAATGGTTTTGATCCTGTCGAGAGCGCTGTTCCTGCGCCTGCGCGCTCCTTCGGGGGCCAGGTTTTCGTAAATATCATAATCTGTGCTGCCGGATTCAAACAGGATCTGCAGGATCTGCCTTCCCGACTTTGTTGTTCCGTCATCGCTTTCGACGATCCTCTTCCAGGCTGAGTCGTTTCCGTTCTCGGATCTGTTGATGTTCCACAGGGAGCGGCTCTGCGTGTCCTCTATGTAGTCAAAATCATTGCCCGGGCTGAGGACGACACACTTTATCTCGTTTTTCAACTGCTGCCATTTCAGCCAGAGATCGTCCTGAAGCAGGCATGTCTCCCGGATGACGCCGGCGTTGAACGCGCTTTGCGGAATGCTTCCGGGAGGATACAAAACTCCGCCCACTCCGGCGGCGATCGAAAGGTAACTGGGAAACCCGATCAGCTTTTCGGCATTCATCCAGCTCTGATACGGTCCGAATGATCCGGCTCCGTTCATCCGGATGGTGTGTCCGTAATTGCAGGAGACAGCATCGGGATTGCGGATATATGAATTCAGAAGATCTTCGACCAGGCTGTCCCTGTACACAACATCATCGTCGACTGTGATTATTACCGCGTGAGGATAGTCCTGCATTGCACAGAAGTATTTTTTATGCGGTTTCAGATCCTCGCAGAAGCGTATTTCGAACCGGTCATTATTGCGGGAAAGAGAAATGAGCTGTTCGGGGATTTCTGTTTCCGCGAACTCACACTCTGCCAGGTAAAGAATTATGCGGTCGCACGGTACGGTCTGAGCCAGAAGTGACTCAACTACTTTGTCAACTGTTTTTATTCGTCCCGGGAAAGAAGTGAAGGAAACGATGACCTCCGGTATCAGCAGTGATTTGAGACCCGGGGATCCAAAAATCTCCCGGGCAGAGAAAACAGCGTTCGTTTTCTGGAGAGACCTGGCGGTCTCATCCAGCTCATCCGTCCGGACTTCAGGACGGTCGGCATACAGGCGTATGGCAAAACTCATCCACGATCTTGCCCACCTGACCGCAAAATGACTGTCCGGAAGCTTCTTTTCAATAATGATCCTGCTGATCGCGTCGCAGGCAGTCACCCGGCCCTGCAGGTTGCCGGTGTTCAGTCCTCTGGCTCCGCTGCCGGTCAGCGAATCTGGACGGATCCTGCGATGGTAGGGTGTATAATTCAGTTCGTAAAAGACACACGGAGACGTCAGGACGTCAAAAGTGAAGTCGGCATCTTCAAATGTCACATTCTCGCGGAACCTGAATGAATCGATAAACGATCTTCTTGAGATATAGCTCCAGCAGGGCCCCTCGATCCGTGGAGGGATCCTTCTGTTGTCTTCAGGAAGGAAGAGTTTTCTGTTCTTCGGCCAGACTTTGACGACCCTGCCGTCAGAGACCGGCATGTTATTACCGCCAGCCGCCGTGAAGGAATCCCCGCAAAAACTCAGTACATCGACGTTTTTGAGAGACTCCATTTTTTTTACAAGATACTCTGCGGCGTTTCTGTCGATATAGTCATCCGAGTCTATGAACCAGACGTATTTTCCTCCGGCTATACTCAGCCCCCTGTTGCGGGCTCCTCCGGGAAATGCTTTTTCAGTCTGAGCCAGTACTGTGATCCGGCTGTCTTTTCCCGCGTATTCTCTGAGCAGGGCAAGGCTGCTGTCATCAGATCTGTCATCCACGCAAATAATCTCAATGTCCTGCAGGGTCTGATCGCAGAGGCTTGATAGGCACTCTCCTATGAACGGAGCGGCATTGAATACGGGTATGATGAAGGATAATTGTGGGGCCATAGGTCCGCGTCCTCCGGGCAGTTGGGAAATACCCTTACTTGTTTCTCTTCGATTTGAATGCTGTTTTTATCTGGTACCTGATCTTTTGCGGCTTCGTGAATAGTCCTCGGACCCACCTTGCCACCCAACAGAAGGGCAGCAGCACCGGAGCCTTCTTAAGCACCGGGTACAGTGAGCACATCGAACGGTAGGGAAGGAATGCCTTGCGGATGAAAAATCCCAGTTTTCCGTGCTTTGCGACATCGTTCCCGACGCCGTGCGCCAGGGTGCCGTAGGTGCCCGAGTCGATGACGTATTCGAGCATGTCGTTTTCTTCGGGCGGGAGAGCGTCGACCGATGCGCCGGCCGCCTCCCCTCCGAAGAGGTCGAGCGCGAGGCGTCGTGCGGTCCTCTCGAAGTCCGCGATGCCCAGTTTTCCGGCCTCGGCGGCGATGTATCCTTCGTCTAGTCCGGAGTGCTTCTTTAGGAAAACGTAGGTGTCAAGCAGCGAACGCAGTCCGGTCCCGCTGTGCGAGAAATGCTTGTAGGCGTGGGCGGTGATATAGACGTAGAAATCCTCGTCGGTGAACCGGTATTCGCATGCCGTTCCCTCGCGCAGGCTCAGCCTTGACCAGACGCCGGCGTAGTATCGTGTGATGACGGGACCGGCGGTCTCGCTGACAAGCTCGCGGTGCATCTCGAAGTTGTATACCGGGTCTTTGTGGTAGATGTCGTGAGCCGACGTGTCGTACATCTCGGTCGAATAGCCCAGCGACTCCATGATTCGTCGCACGTCGTCGGCGCGGCAGGCATCGATCAGGATGTCGTTGTCGGACATCTGGCGCATGCCGTAGGAGGGATAGTCGAGCTGGAGCACCGAGCCCTTAAGCGGCATGTGGGCGATGCCTTCTGCCTCGAAACGCGCGAAGATCTCGGCGCGCGCGCTGTCGAGCAGCACGTTCTTGCGGATCGCCTTTGCCTCGGCCTCGGCGAATGCCGCGTCCTTTATCCCGGCAGACGCGAGCCCCGCCGCGACGGCCGACGTCAGCATATGTCTCTCGGCTGCCCTGAAGAGGAGCCCCGATCCGGTCAGTGCGACGGCCTCCGGGGTCATCTCCGGCCCCGGCTTTCTGTCTCCTGCGGCGCAGCCGGCGAGATAAGCGGCGCAGAGACAGGCTTTTCGGTATTCTTCTTTTGTCGTTTCGGCAGGCATCTGCTTCGTGATCCTTTGCAAACAGTATTATTATCCGGTGTCTGAGGATGGCATGCTCAGCGGTGCGGCTGTGCCCCGCGTATGAGCTGCCCTGCCTCAGCTTTTCTTTTTTCCGCCTGTCAGCGCGTGCAGCGCCTTCCCGCCGGCGGATCTTATCCGCGCCGTCAGCTTCTTCCGCCAGACGCGCAGCTTTTCATATTTCAGTATTCGAGCGGTGTACCTCAGATAGGCTGGCTCTGTCACGCTGTGCGCCTTTCCGCGTCTCACGTAACCGGTCATGACGCCGATAACGTCGTCTTCGGCGATGCCGTACTCGCGGCGGACGCAGTTGTCTCCCAGCATCACGTACCCGCTGTCAGTGACTTCGACTACCCGGTGCAGCACCGTGGACTTCCCGCGTCGGTAGATGGCGACGTCGCCGACCGACAGCCGCTCTCCCGGCTTTTTTGCCCTGACCGTGAACAGATCGCGGCCCTGCTTCAGCAGGGGCATCATGCTGGTGCCGACGTTCGTGTATGTCAGCGTCCCGTTCCTCTCAAGGTAGCCGGCGATCGACAGGGGCCCGTCGCTCCCGCGACCGCTGCCGAGTTCGCCGTCCGTCAGGTCACTCATCGATCGCGCCGATCTTCCGGAGAGCCTCAAGCGCCTTCGCGACGTCCCGCTCGACGGCTCCCTCGGGTGCGTCGAAACGTGTCTTCAGAGCCTTTACGATATCCTCTTCGGTCGTCTCGCTCTTAAGACAGTCAAGCACAGCACCAAGCGTTTTGTTGCCTCTGACGAGCCCCGAGAACCCGGCGTTTCCGGTCGGCACGAGCATCGTCTGTCCGTCCGCCTCGTGCAGAATGAAGTTTTTTGAGAGTTTCATGCGGAGTTATCCTTCTTTCGTCATCATTTCATATGAAACGCGTGCGGAGCCGGGATCGAGGTTGCAGCCCAGGCGGTAGAACTTTACTGTCCTCGTCAGCCGGTCGATCAGTCCGAGCGTCTTTGCCAGCATCGCGGGGGAGTCGGGGCGGTATATCTGCCTGACCAGCGTCGGCATCGCCTCGGCGGCAGAGATCTCCTCGATACTGTTCTCTTCGGCCCTGCCGAGGACGCATACCGCCTTCAGCGGGACGGCGATATTGCCGCCCAACCGGTGCTTGCCCTGCCAGGGCGAGCCGTAGACCGTCGCTCCGCCGCTGCCTACGCCGATAAAAGGCTTGTCGTCGTTGACCATCACGGCGCGGTCGCCCAGCATCTCGCGCCAGAAGCGGACATGCGTCGATTTCCCGGTGCCGCTGGGCGCGGTGAAGAGGTAGCCTTCCCCGTCGACGGCGACAGCCGATCCGTGCATGAGGAACCGGTCGAAGGACGGCATGATCTCGGAGATTCGCCGGCAGACCGCGAGAGTCTCGATATATCTGTCGGAGAATCCCGCGCCTCCGTCTGGTGAGCGCAGACGCTCTTCATCGATGTCCCGCTGAGTGATCACGATCCGGATGTCGGGCTCGGGGCCGTTATCATCGGCAAGGAAATCCACGCCGATCCGGAGCATTCCGTCATAGACAGCCCTGAGCGAGATCAGAAGGCCGGCGATGCTGTAGAATTCAGGTTTTTTTTCGGTGTCTGTGATTGTCATCCTCTGGGCGGTTTCTCAGCTGATTTCCTCGAATTCGCTGTCGGTGCTGGTCATGACGACGTCTTCTTTGTCGAAGAGGATCACCTCGATGACAAGCTCTTCAAATTTTTCCATTCTTCTTTCCTCACCGATTATAGAACTTGTCAATGTAGCTGCGGGCGGCAGCGTGGTAGAGAGCGACCGACGCCACGGCGTTGCGGAATCCGTCGGTCTTGCCTTCCAGTCCCAGTGCCGTGCAGACGTATCCGAGCGCCGATATTTTGACCGTTCCGGCGGAACTTCCGCCGACCGAGAGTGATATGGTATAATCTGTCCCGAGCTCATGCGCGGCGATGTTCTTAATTCCGATAAGCCAGCGTCCGTCGGGAAGCTGCTCAACGGAGGCGTCTGACACGCCCGAAACGGTCGCTGTCAGCGCTCCGGAGGTCCCTTCGGCAAGTCTGACGTATATGTTGAGGCCGGTGCCCGAGTCGGTGAGCAGGGAATATGTCACCTTTTCCACAGGAGCGGACGTGCCTATCGAAGGCTCTTTCCCGGCTGCCGCCGAAGAGGCTGCGGAAATGTCGGCAGAGGTGTAGGTCTTTGCCGGCGACGCCACCGCGGCATGGTCGGTGCCGAGCTTCCAGCCTCGCAGATCCGACAGATATGTCTGGGTGTAGTATCCGAGATCGCGCAGCGATCTTACAAGGGCGAGAATGGTTTCGTCGTAGTCGCCGGAATGCGCCTCGATGTAATCCAGATAGTCGGTTAGCGAATATGTCTGACTGAGCGTCCGCCCGCCTCCGTAGTGATAGACCGCGGTTATCCTGTCGGCCATCTCGATCGACGATATCAGGCAGGTGAACTTGTAGGATGTCTCTGTATAGTTCATGCTGTCAAGGTTGCAAAGGACTTCGTCCTTTCTTCCGGCAACGGTAAACTCGACGTAGCTTGCTGATTTCTCGGATGCGCTCATGCCGTCGAGGTTGAGCATGAAGTTGACGCCGATCTTCCCGTCAAGCGAGATCGAATGACCCGAGAAGAAGGGAACGGCGTAGTCGGAGGTACTCATAGGATGCGCGGCATTGAAGTCCTCTGTCAGAAACGCATCGTCGCGGATGTGGTCGGTAAAGCCGGACGCTTCGCGCAGGCGGTATTTCATGGCGTATTCGCTGCCGTGGGACATTCCGTTCACGGTGATCTTCGTCGCGCTGCTGTCCCATGTGGCGTCGACATTATACCAGAGGCTGCCGAGCTTTACGATGTTCCAGGCGTGAGCTTCATGCTTCTCAACACCGTTTTCGGTTTTTACCGCGTCGCCCGTGATTATCCTGCAGTCGACGCCGGCTGTAAGCAGCATCCGATAAAGCAGATTGGCGTAGCCCTGACAGACCGACGTACCGTCGATCATAGCGGCGTAGGCGGTGTATTTGAGGTCGTAGGATCCGTCGTTCAGGTGGGTGTAGTCGTAAACGACATGCTTTACGATCCAGTCGTATATCGCGTCAAACTTCTCGTAGTCTGTCTTCCCGGAGATCCCGAGAGAGGCAATGACTTCGCCGATCTTGGCCGAGAGCGCAGATTCCTGCGCGGCTGTGGTGTAGTATGTTATACTGTATGAAAAGGTTGCCGTGCATGATTCGGATGTGCTGTAGGACATAGATGCTGTCCATTTCGTCCCGTGATGCAGTATATAGTCACCGCCGGATGGTGCGGAGGCATCGTGGGCCGTGGCGGCAGCGTATATCGATCTTGCCATAGCCTGGACCTGCGGACCTGATTCCTGCGCAGGATCCAGGGGAAAAGTAAGTGTAAGTACGATGGAAGGTTCTCTTGATATCAGTTCTTCCCGCATATACTTTCCGGCGGCTTCAACTGTCGTGAATGAAGGAGTCTCTCCTTCTGCGGCTGTTCCGACAGTAAAAAGTGAGACTGACAGTATCAGCGCTGAAATAACGGACATAAGAACTATCAGTTTGTTTTTTTTCATCCGGATCTCCTTTTTTCGGCCTTCAGGCGGTCGAATAATAAGTATTGATTAGTATCGTCGTCGAGCGGTTATTGCAATGAATCACGGGACCTCCGGCAGCTCTATCGGGCCGCCGGTCCAGACGGGGGCATCGGTGACCGCCGTCGTGACGGCGGGAGACGTCGTTTCTTCGGGGCCGGAGCCGGTCGTGTCGGATGGCGCGGTGACGGGGGCCTCTGTTTCCGCGGGCTGAGTCACCGCCGGTTCGGTCACGAGTGGTTTGGTGACCTCGTCGGTGACAGCGGGTCCGGTCTCAGCAGGGTGTGTAACGGCCGATCCGGTATCCGGCGGGGTGGTGACCTCACCGGTATTGACGGAAGACGTCTGCGGAGGAACCGAAGGTTCGGTCGCGGCAGATGTCACCTCGGTGGTCAAAGGGCCGGTGTATTCGGCGGTGTCTGTCGCGTCGCCGGAGGGAGCCGTTTCGGGTTTTTCCGTCTCGGGCGATTTAGTGTCCGCCGGGACGGTGCCCGATTCTCCGGCGGGTTCTGTGGCCGTGGCAGGCGTATCGGAGTCGGACTTCGCGGAGGTGCCGGCGTTTCCCGGCGACGGCTGTCCCGCCTCCGCGGGGGAGACGCCGCTCCCGGTCTGACCGGTGCTTCCGCTTTCGGTGCAGGACACCGCAAAGAGCAACAGAAACAGGGCAAGGACCGCCGATATTATTATTCTTATCTGTTTTTTCATCGGTTTCTGGTTTTCGTGTATGCTTCGATATCCCCTCACAGAGTCTCGGGGAAGTATCTCTTGCGGCCCTGCCAGCAGCGCTCTGCGTCGTGGATGAGCGAGTAGTACTCGTCTGCCGCGGTGTTGTGCCAGGGGATCGCGTTGAAGCCGAGCAGGTGTTCGGGGGATATCGCTCCCTTGCAGTAGCCCATGCACTGGATCGGGCTCTGGGCGTTGGAGAAGGCGGAGGTCACCGGGATCTGGTCGTAGCCCAGCTCGTCGAGCCGGTTGAAGGTCACCATCCTGTAGCGGGAGGGGAAGTCGGGGCGGGTGTCGTAGGCGCCGTAGTACCAGTTCGACTGTATCACCGACTTCGGCATCTTCTTTTCGAAGACCTCGGGGTGATGCCAGTAGTAGTCTGAGAAGACCCAGGGACGCGCGCCGTTCTTTTCGCATTCGTCAAAGAGGGCGTATGCGTGCTCCCAGAAGACGGGTTCGTTTCTCACGATCGACATTCCGCGCGACTTCTGATGCTCGGCGGTCTCCTCGTCAAGTCCGAGATGGAAGAAGCGGGGATGATCGAAGATCTCCGAGACCTCTTTTATGATATCCCGGCAGAAGGGGAGGTATTCGGGCAGGCCGACTCTGTATCTCCACTCCTTCTGCCAGACATTGTGAGCGCAGGAGAAGTTGAGCTTCGGGACCGGTTCGATGCCGCGCGCGCGGATCTCGTCGAGCTTTCCGCGGAGGAAATCGATGCTCCAGGCGTCGGGCGCGGCGATCTCGGGGTGGGAGGTCAGCTTTACTCCGTCGCCGACGTCGATGACGATCATGTTGAATTTTCTCTCGGCGATGAAATCGAGCGTCCGGTCGAAGACGTCAAGGTCGATGTTGTTGTTCGGCGACCAGGGATCCTGGTGGCTCCATGGCATCCTTACAGTGTACTGATCGGCCCACATATGGTTGCTGATCTGAAGAAAGAACGAGAAGATCATAGGGGATGTCCTCCTGATTATGAATTGCTGCTGTTTCGGTATGCTGTCCTGAATCCTTTTTGATAAAGCGGGAAAGGTCAGCCCTTAGGGGAGATGTCCTTTGACACCGAGTCCTGGAGCCATCTGTAGTCGGTCCCGTGGAAGGGAGTGATGTAGCAGGGCTCTCCGACAGCAAGGATGTCGCTGCAGATCCATCCGGCAGTGTGATCCGACCAGGGGGAGAAGGTCGCCGTGCCCTTCGTGCTGCCGAGGGTGTAATCGACTTTTCCGGGCAGGACAAGGTTCTTAAAATACGCGACGGGCATGTCTGTGGTGCCGTCAGGTGCGTCGTAGTATTCTCCCAGGAAGACGAAGGTGCCGGAAATGTATTTGCATGCGGAGGGAAGTCCGAAGACGGCGCCGGGATTTTTTGTCTCGAGCCTGACGACGCTGTTCTCCATGGTGAAGGAGTTCTTCTTTGTCGGAGTCACGTCGCCGGTGACAGTGGCTTTCATTTTGCAGTCCTTCATCGTAAAGCTGCTCTCGACCCGCGCGACGTCGTAGATCGCCGAGATCTCATATTCGGATCCCGAGAGGGCGAGGGTCTCTGCCGCGAAGGCGAAACGGGATTCATAAAACATCAGCTTGCCGCCGCTTACCTCTATCGACGAGTCTGCACAGAGGCAGCTCTGTCCGCACGTCAGGGGATACTCTCCGCTCTCGATCACGATCCTGCCCGGGACTCCGTCCTTTGAGGCGGCGTAAACCCCGTATCGGGGACTGTTGATGATGAGAATTTCGCAGTTGAATCTGGCTGTCCCGTAGGCGAACACGCCCGTGCCGTCCTCATACAGGTCGGACATATTTATGCTGATACCGCTGTCGATGACGGTTATTCCTCCCTCGGCGAGGATGCCGGTCGTTACCGCCTCCATGCGGATCTCGCTTCCGTCGATCGAAACAAAGCCCGGCGCGCCGGCGGCTCCCGCCGGAAGGGTGCCCGAAGACAGAGAGGCGATGCCTTCGCTGTCAGCGTAGATCTCGAGGCTGGAATCTTTGATGCTCACTCCCGATGCCTTGATGCTCTCCTTGGAGGAGGAAACGTTGAGAAGGTCGGCGTCGCGGACAGAGAGCAGCGAGCGGACGTAGACCGCGGGAGCGCGTGTCGCGCCGATCTCAAGCTTACCATTTCCGGTAATGGTGAGCGGGACCTTCGACATGACCGCGGCGTAGGTCGAGTCGAAATCGGTGCCGAAGTCGTCGTTGCCGGTCATACCCTTGTTTTGGATGAGAGAGTCGCCGGAGAAGTCGATAGTAACCGCCGCCGCGCTGATCATCTGAAAGGCGCACAGGCCGGTGTTGGGTATCTTAAGGTCCTTAATGTGCAGAACCACTTCATCGGCGGCGGGGGCGTATACGCTGATCGCGACCTCCATGCCTTCGGATGCGGTGCCGGTGATATAGTATTCGCCGCCCTTCTGCAGCGAGAAGACGCCGATACTCATTACTGTGACCGAGGGTCCGCGGACGGTGATGCCGCACTCGGTGACCTCGTCGACCTGAAGCGCAGTCGTTTCGGGTTCCTTCGTCGTTCCGGGCGTATTTGAAGTATCGGGTGACGCCGTCGTATCCTCGGGTCCGGACGACTCCTCGGGCGAGGCGGCCGTATCGGCGGGAGAGGTATCGGAAGTGGCCGGTATCTCCTCAGAGCCGGTACCGGAAGGGTTCAGAGAGACGTTGATGTCGCATGCAGCCAGCATGACGGCGACGATGATGCAGATGAAGATAAGAAGCGGCTTTTTCAAGATCATTGCCTCCTTTCGCGGCGACAGCCGGAATGCTCTTTAAATAATTATACATAATTATACATTTAAAAAACCTGCGTGTCAACAAAAAAAGAAGGCTTGCGGGACGTCCGCATGAAGGAGGACGTCCCGCAAGCCATGCGACGGTACGGGAGGGATGTCAGTCTGCCGTGCCCGTCTCACGGGCAGCGGCAGGAGTACGCAGGCGCTCTTCGACAGCGTCCAACGTGCGGAAGAAACGGTGCGTCGCGATCATCGGTCCGAAACAGAGACAGCCGAGCATGTTCCACCAGAACATGTGACGCCACGAGGTCACGGGACCATCGATCCCGAGCTCCGCGGCCTTCTCCCCGAGCTCCCCGCATATGTCCGCCATCCAGACCAGCGGATATATGAAGAGAGTGGGAATGCCGATCAGATAAGCCTGCCAGTAAGGCCTCACGGGATGTCCGAGGACATCTTCGATCTCCCTCTGAAGTCCCCCGAGGGGTATATAAACGAGGAAAAAAAGTCCGGCAGTGAAAAAGTCGATGAACCCGAGCCAGAATCCCGGCCGAAGGCGGTGTGAATGTTTCATAATGATTTAACCATTTTGAGATCTGTCAGAATGATCGGGGTCTCTTCGGTTTCCTCCTCTCCCTTCCAGGAGACTACAAAACGCACTTTTGCGCCTGACGGACGGAAGCCCTTGCCGGACAGACTGTCCAGGGTATCGGAGAAAGCCTTGGACATCTTTGCTGCTCTGACGGGCTTTCCGTCTCTTTCGGCTGTCAGATAAGGACCGTCGATCTGCAGTTCATCTCCGCTTCGCAGCGAGGAGGTCAGCGCTTTTCTTGATTTGAAAAAGTCAAGAACGACGTCCCTGTATGACATCTGAAGCATCAGTTCGTCGGGCTCGGCGTAAAGTCGTTCGTCATATTTTCGGATGATCTCAGGAACGTCGCATCCAGCGAAAAGGTCGGTGTTGCAATAAATACGGAGGAGGGTCTTGGCCCGTGTCAGTCCAACGTATATGCGGCGTTTTTCCTCATCGCTGTACGGGTGGCAGTTATTGAGCAACAGATACACGCTGTCGAATTCTCTCCCCTTGGCCTTGTGGATGGTGGATACGAACACGGTTCCTTTTTCGTCGGCGTAAAAATCCTCATAATTGGATTCTTTGATGAATTCGTCAAGATCGCTGCGGTATTTAATGCTGTTGGAGATCTCAAAATCCTCCATAAGGCGCAGGCAGTGTTCAAGGCATGCGCTGGTCGAGTATTCTTTGATGAGTGTTTTTTTCGCTTTTTCCCAGAGGCCGTCGGGTATAACCGGAGTCTGAAGTCCGGAGTCGATGACATTCAGGATGCGGCGGATCTCCATCAGGTTGGTCAGCTTCATGCTGTCCATTGATTGGATAAGCCTGGCTCTGACGCCGTTTTTCAGCAGAAGGCCGGTGATCTGAAGAGCCTCGTCGTTGGTGTTCGTAAGCACGGCCGTACTGCCTTTGTCCCGCTCCCGGACGATTTGCTCCGCGAGCGGGATCATCATATTCGGGCAGTCATACTGCGTTATTTCCACGGTTCCCGGGTCATCCACGACTGAAACGATCTGTTCGTGCTTCAGCCTTCCCTTTATCCTTTTTGCGAAGCTGTTGGCAAGCGCTACTATGGCGGATCCGCTCCGGTAGTTCTCGGTCATTTCATACTTTACGGCGTGCATCTCTTCGATGAAGTCCCGCATGTATTTGGAATCCGAGCCGCGAAATTCAAAAATGTTCTGGTCGTCGTCTCCCACGGCGATCACGCGCATGTCCTCATTCTGACGCATAAGAGCGCGGACCAGACGGTATTCGTTCCCGTCCATATCCTGGGCTTCATCTATGACTAGTACTCTTTTCGCGATCCTTCCGGGTTCCACCTCGCCGTTTTCTATCATCTCGGAAGCGTTTTTTACCACGTCTTCCACTCCTTCAAGACTTCCTATCTTGCCCAGTAGATCGAAGCAGTATGAATGGAAGGTCTTGATCTCAACAAATCTGGCGGCGTTTCCGATCAGATCGTAAAGACGCTTTTTAAACTCGGTAGCCGCCGCTCGGGAGAAAGTGAGCATCAGCATCTGTTCGTGCTTGACGTCCTCCATAAGCAGAAGAGAGGCGAGCTTGTGGACAAGGACGCGGGTCTTCCCGCTGCCGGGACCCGCGGCGACGACGATGTATTTTGAGAGCGAGTCGTTTATGATTTGAGTCTGTATTTCCGAAAGACTGTCAAACAGCCTGCCGTACTTTTCCGGAGTAATGTTTTTTTCGATCTCCCGGGCTCTGTCTCCCTTGAAATATCTGGAAATGAATTTGCGGAAATCCATCTGGAAATAGTCTTTTACAAATTCCAGTGCCTTTTCGTAATCGGAGACCATAAGATTTGCGTACTCGCCGACGATATGAATCTGCCTGATCTTCATCCTGTAGTATTCGTCAAGCAGTCTGTAGTCATCAGCCTTGAATCTTGCTTTGTTATCGGTCACGAGACGCCTGATCTCCATACCGTTGTATATCACAAGAAAACCGCCCTCGATCTTCAGAGCTCCGATCTTTGACAGATACAGAAGGGCGTCTTCCATGTCCGAAACGGTGGTCTTGTCGGGAGAGATCTCCATTCTCGGCGTGTCATTGTATTCATTGAAAAGACCTACAAGGGAAAACTCCACCCGCTTTTCATCGCTGACATTCGGGATGTCAGAGGCTCTCCGGTAAAGTGTCTCTAAAATAAATCTGCACAGTTCGATACGGGTCTCGTGTTTTGAGATGATCTTCGCAAGTTCCATTGAAGGAACCACGGTGACGTATCCGGTAGATTCATCCTGGTCTTTGCGGATGTAGTTCTTGATCGTCAAAAAATAGAGCAGTGTTCTAAGGTTTTTGACGGTGGAAAAATGAAGTCCCTCCTTCAGCGCCGCGTCGTTGATCTCCTTAAGCGAGTGATCGCAGCCCTCCTCGGTGAAGTGGTCGATAAGGAATCTCTCCAGTTTGGCAAAACGCTCCAGCAGCTGCCGGGACCTGTTTTCGGAGTCGGAGCTGAAGATATAGGCTGACATGTCCAGCATATCCGCAAGTATCTTTTCCTGACGCATCATGTTGACTGCGTCGATCACGTCCTGCTTGTCCAGCCCCAGCGTGTCCGCGAGATAATCCACCCGGCTCTCGGCGTCATCGTTACCGGCCTCGGCCCTGCTTCGTGTGGATACGAGAGCTTTTATTATTCGCTTCGCGTCGGTCTTCTGCCGGTCTGTGGAAAGTAGGCGCGATCTGTCTATGCGGAAGGATGCCTCCTGCATATTCTTTACCATTATGCTTGTCGCGTATACGTGCGGAACGTTTTGACCGCGCTTTACGAAGCCTGCGGTCTCAAGCGCGGCGACTGCGGTCTTTACGCGTGTTTCCACGTCGGAAACGCTGTCGTCCCAGCCTGCCTGGCGGGCTATTTCAAGCGGAGAACAGCATACCGACGGGCGGATCCTGGTCAGGTCCTTTATTGCCTTCCAGACCTGCTGGATCTCACTGATGCTGAGTTTGGTCTGGTTCAGCAGAATGAAATGCTTGTCAAGATCGTCGTTGTTGAAGAGCACGTAGCATTCCGCGTTCAGCCCGGGGTCCCGGCCGGCGCGGCCTGCTTCCTGAACGTAATTTTCAAGCGAGTCAGAGATGTCGTAATGGATTACAAGTCCGACATCCTTTTTATCGACTCCCATCCCGAAGGCGGAGGTGGCGACAATTACCTTTACGTCGTTTTTGATAAAGGCTTCCTGGTTCTGGACCTTTTCTGTCGATTCCATTTTCCCGTTGAACGGGAGTGCCGGAAATCCGTCCGACGTAAGCTTTTCGGCAAGTTTCTCGGAGCGTCCTGTGCGCGATACGTAGACGATGGTCGGACAACCTCTCCGTGCAATAAGATTGCGCAGAGTGTTGTACTTTTCTTCTTCGGTTTCCCTGAAAAGGACAGAGTAGCGCAGGTTCTCCCTGGAAGCGGAAGAGGCAAATAGCTCAAGATCAAGATCAAGCTTTCTTTTGAAATAATCTCGGATATCGCTGATTACCTTCTGTTTGGCCGTGGCGGTGAAACAGGATACGGGGATCGGTCTTTTGTCCGTTTTCTTTTTTTGCAGTTCCCGAATAAAGTCGCCGATGTAAAGGTAGTCCACTCTGAAATCCTGTCCCCATGCGGAAAAGCAATGAGCCTCGTCGATAACAAAGCGGTCTATGTTTCTTGAAAGAAGCATTTTCTCGATTGATCGCGAGCGAAGAAGTTCGGGAGAGATGTACAGAATGGATGCCGAGCCGTTTGCAACCCGCTCGTACGAGTCTGCGCGTTCTATGGGATCCAGAATTCCGTTTATAGTTACGGCGGATGTTATTCCCAGATTGGACAGATGGTCCACCTGGTCCTTCATAAGAGACTGCAGAGGCGATATAACTACGGTAAGGCTGTGAGAGTTCTTTCCTGCCATCAGGGCGGGCAGCTGAAACGTCAGGGATTTTCCTCCGCCTGTAGGGAAGACGGCAAGAAGAGATTTTCCTTCTACGGCAGCCTGCGCCGCCTTCTCCTGAAGCGGTTCGCCGTTATAGGTTCGGAAGCTGTCAAACCCGAAGATCTTTTTCAGACTTTTGTGAATGCTCAGATTATTCCTGCAGTAGGGACAGCCGCTCCTGCACGGCGTGCTTCGCAGATACTTTATGATGTTTTCGATCTTCGGAAAGTTCTTGAGAAGCCAGGGAGGCGTTATAGAATAGTCGTCGTTTGCGCTTATCAGCGCGAGAACGTAGGCAAGCTCGCACGGATAATGTTTGATAAGCGGGGCAAGATCAGCGTTTGAACAAACAAGCCCCTCAAATTCGGATGCAATAAGTCCCTGGATCGAGGAATTGTACGGTCTGAATCCAACGTAATCGAAAAAGCCCCTGAATTCGGCAAAGCCGTAGAGAAGGCAGCAGAATATCTGCTTTCTTTTTGAAGGCAGTTCGAAAAAGGCGTTGACTTCGTCGTGAAACAGTTCTCTTGCCTTCAGGCTGTCGTTGACAGGGTTGTTCAGTTCGCTGACCTGGAGTTTTTCGTCCTTCACGAGGGCGTGGTAGGGACGTTTGGGGAAGAGGAGGGGAGACAGATACAGCGTGTCGATCATTCCCTGATCCTTCTCCAGTATTTCCCCGAGAACCTTTAGATCGTGATGGATAATATTGTGGCCGCAGACAAAACCTGCGCCTTTTATGAATCTGCAAAAATCCTCTTTTGAGGCAGAGTGAAAAACAGCCCCGTCCTGCCTGACCGCACCTATATCATGTATTTTTTTGTCATCGATACCTGTTTCGGTATCAAAAAACACGATGGATTTTTGCATGACAGGTGATTTCCTTTATCTGGATTTTAAACGGTTTCCGTTAGAGGCGGCCTCTTTTAATGGAATTCCTCTTCAAGAATCATAACAAACAACGCAATCAACTCTTTCTCAGCCAGATTTCCGTAGAGCCTGAATGTGTGGGGGCCAGTGTAAGTTCTGATCACCCCGTTTTCGAAAACCGGGCCCGGCAAGCCGCAATACTGTGAAAAGGTTGTCTTTTTTTCTCCATCCGCGGAACCCGCAGTCAGACCTTGTCGAATCTCTTCTTCATCTCTTCGTAATCATACCGGAGAAAGAATGGCTCGAGCTGACGGTAGAACTTTTTCATTGCACCGTGAGTCGGGAAAAAGACGTCGCAGCCGCGGTCGTCATAAACCGAGAGGATGCACTCGTTCTCGAAAGACACAAGACCGACCTCCAGATTGTCTTCATCGGCGATCTGCTTCATGATCAGGCCCTGATCGTCGAATCCGGTGTCGTCTGCATAGCATATTATGCGGTTCCGGCGGATCTGGAAATCGTCGGGATCATATGTCTTCATGTCCTTTAAGCTGACGTGGCGGTAATACATCATGTTCTCAAAAAGGAACCGCAGCGCGCGGGTCTCGCCTTCCATCCGGCGTTCGATGACCTCTCTTACGTCACCGTCGTGTTCAAGCATCTCCGCGTCGCCGGTGTCGGACCAGTCGTAGATCCACTGGTTGAAAATGATAGCGTCGGCCTTTTTCGGAAAGAGTATACGATAGATCTCGGAGGCCCTTTTCCGCGCCTGATCCATATACACGTCCGGGGTGTCTCCGATGCCTAGCTCACACCGGACCGCGAATGGATTGCTGTAGAAATACGGCTGGAGATAATCAAATGACCTGTCCAGTATCAGAGATTCAACAATGCTTTTCATGAGTACGCCTCGTCGTGTAATGATCGCGTTTTTAACGAAAAAAGACTGTCATTCGGTCGCGGGTGTCCGGCGGGGCGGTCATTGTTTCATGATCTTCGTCCCTATCCATATGAACAGCACCATGGAGCCGATAATGACCGCGACCCCGGCGACCATGTTCCAGAGCGCGGCGAGCGCGCTCAGAGCAGGGGAGAGCGAAACCAGAGCGACGACTTTTGAGAGCTGCGTCATGTATTTTTTCGGGTCCTTAGGTTTTACCGACTGTCTCGCCCTTACGGGCAGTATGTTATAGTCTTTTGTCAAAGCCATAAGACCCGCGTATAGCAGGATCGCTCCGGCAAAGACAGCCATTAGAATTGAGTAACCGTGTTCCATCTTTCCTCTGTGAGAGAAATATCTCCGGATGATTTTTCAATTCATCACTCCGCTTTGTCAAACGTTATCGACTTGGCGTATTTGCTTATCGTTTCGTCGTATTTGTCCCCGGCGGACGAGTTCGTCAGGAACTGGATCATCCAGAAAGCGTCTTCGCTTCTGAAGACATAGGTTCTGTTGCGCACCGACGATTTTGAGGAGGAGTTCCCTGACACCTGGTCGTACCAGACAAGGCTGCCGTCGGTCTCCTTTTTCATGCCTTCCAGCGAGTTAACCTCCCATATGAGCTGCAGATACCCGTCGATGTCATATTCTTTGAGAGCGGTGGCCTGGTCAAAACGGTCTTCGACCACTATCACGGCAATGTCGCTCGTCACGTACGACGTAGTGTAATTGACGTTTTCCCGTTCTTCGAATTTTTCGGTGAGTTCGATGCTCATCCCGTCGCAGACGAACCGCTTCGGTTTCCCCGGGGAGTTTTTGATGAGGTGGGGGATAAGGCCGATACAAAGTCCGACGATCAGCGGGACAAGGAAGAGCAGAAGCAGAGCTTTCGTGTTCCTCTTCTTTCTGTCCGCGGTTTTCTCGCCGCCGTCGTTTGATGAGAGAATGAATGCGTTTCCGTGCATGGGGTCGTATCTGTTTTGTCCTTCAAGGTAAACATCGCCGGTACCTTCCGGGATCACGGTGCTGTCGTTGAACATCTCCGTCCCGGCGACCAGGTAGAGCTTGGCGGACTGTTCTGAAATATCATAGACCTCTGTTTTTCCGTTTCCGAGAAGTCCCAGCAGTCTGCACGCGTCGCCGCAGATCGTTTTGTCGCCGGCGGGATCTGTAATGAAGACACTGACTTTTCCCATGCATCCGACGAAAGATCTTATCCGTTTGATAGTAAGTTGTCTCATTTCTGTTCTGATCCTTTTTTTCAGTTTACTGCCTCTTAAAGTTCGATCGAGAAGTTGCCTTCAAAGGCGTATATGACCGTCAGCGCGTGATCCTGCGCGAAGCGGTTGGCCGTGCAGCACCTGTCGCGCGGGGCGTTGATCGCGAGATATCCCGACTTCGAGATCGGGACCAGGGCGATGTCCGCGCCTACGTAGTGGTAGAAGTCGACGTCGCCTCCGTTCAGGCCGTGGTGCGCCACCTGGACAATGTCCGACTTCAGTCTCGACGTGTCGCCGGAATCCTTCAGCCGCTTTGCCAGTGAGACGAGGCCGGGTTTGTAGGCGTCGCCGGTGAACATCGCCTTTTTCCGCTTTCCGGCGACCGACAGCACAGTCGACAGCTCGTTGGGGTCGTACGGGTCGGCGACGTCCCGCCAGGTCATGAGGATCTCGAAGGTGAGGTCGCCGAATCCGAACAGGTCGCCGGCAGACGGTTCGATATACCCGGCGCCGAGCTTTTCCGGGATCGATCTGAGGACTTCCAGATCGGCGTTGCATACCCTGAAGGTATCGGGGATGCTGAAGATCACCTTTTCAACCTTTATACGGCTTAAGTAATCAGCCGACTCCGAAAGCTCGCGGAGAGCTCCGTAGTGGTCGCTGTGCGGATGTGTGACGAACCAGTATCTGACTCTGACCGCGTCCTTTCCGCAGTCTTCCCGCAGTCTTCCCGCATCAGCCGATATAGCTCGTCGATGTCGCCGGTCTCCCGTCCGCCGTCGATGACGGCGTATTCGTGCGCTTCGTTCACGAAAAGGTAGGACATCCCCGCCGCCTGCCAGCGGAACTCGCCGTCGTACTCTGAAGCCTTCGTCCTGATCTGTATGAGTCTGCTCACTGAAAAGAGCCCTCCAAAGCTTTATTTCTTGGCTTTATTATATCATACGAGCAGATCAAAGTCAAGCAGACCGCCCAACAGAGGCGGGGGTGTTAAAAACCCAAGGTTTTTAAACAGCCCCTGAACTATCTTGGATTACCCGATCCGGATCATGCTACCGACATCGCCGGATCCTTCAAAGGACACTTAAGTGGTTTGTATGGAATATTAAGGCCGCTTGTCGGCTTCTCTAAATCTTAAAAAAATCCTACAACAACTTGACACCGACCTCCCGAAAAAACTCTCTTGTATTATCAGGCTCTCCGTGATATAATTATTTAATACTTTACATTGACCGGGGGGGGGGGAAAATGAAAATCATAAAAATCGCATCTCTGATGCTTGCTCTCATCCTCATTTCCGCTGCGGCGGTCTCCTGCGCGCAGCCGGGGGATGTCAGACCGTCGGACAGCCCGGAGGCCGGTGATCCGTCGCAGACAACCGCCGCTGCCGCACAGGCGGATACCCGTACGGATGACGGAGAGGGGACGACCTCATCTGAAACGACCGCCGCAGCGGCACAGACGGATCCCGGCGCGGAGATCACGTCGTCGGCGGGTTCAGGGTCATCAAATCCGCTGCCGCAGCTGGATCCGGGGTTCACGGTCGATATCATCGCCGGCAGGAGCGGCAGATACTGCACCGCCCTTCTGTCCGAAGGCAATGAAGGGGATGCCCTCGGAAAGACCGCATACAAGCGCCTGACACTGCTTGAGCGGGACGCAGGCATACGCTTCATCCTTTCCGAAGCTCCGGGTGTGAACGCCTCGAATGCGCAGAGACCTGTCTTTGAATATACGAAGACCCGCAGCATTGCCGGGGAGCCCGCGGATTGCGTAATAATGCCTATGGACGCCGGATCGCTGCTCACCGAAGGCCTTTTCCTGGATCTGAACAGGGTGGATACACTTGACCTCGGAAAGGAGTGGTGGGCTGCAGGGATCAACAGCGAGATCGCCGTCAACGGGAAACAGTTCGGTGCGACGGGAGATATCTTCTGTGATCTGCTCCCCTACACCCGGGCCATCCTCTTCAACCGCGGCCTGTGCGCAGCGCAGGGGGTTGACGTCGGACAGCTTCAGTCGCTTGTGATTTCAGGCTCCTTCACCCTCGACAGTTATCTTGAAGCGGCCGCCTCGGCGGCAACGGGAGGGGTTTTCGGCCTGTCTCTCGATTTCACCCCGACCCAGAATGACAACGCCTTTGCCGTGCTCGCAGCGAACAAGATCAGCGTGATCGCAAACAGGGACGGGGCGTTCGTATACGACTATACGCCCGAAAGGCTGATCCTGATCGGGGAAAAGCTCTTCGGAGCGACAGTCAAGCCGGCTGTCTTCTCCGCCGCGTCCCACGATGACGTATTCAATAAACTCACCTCGGGAGGCCTCTGCTTCATGACTGCCTCGCTGAGCATGGCGGAGGATCCCGCGCTTTCATCTCTTTCGGGAGGATTCGGTTTCCTGCCGCTTCCCAAATACAATCAGGATCAGAGCGAATATCATTCCTACGTCGGCAGGAGCGGAACAGGGTTGTTCGCGATGCCCTCGATCAGTCAGGAACGGATCGGTGCCGTTGGATCGGTCCTTGAATATCTTGCTTTTGACGCCCGGACGAATGTGAGTCAGGTCTACGCCGACAACGAAATACTGTCCGGGGCCTCGAAGGCGGGAGACACCGACCGGGATATGATCGGTATCATTCTTGCGAGCCGCTGCAGCCTGCGCTGTATACTCTATTCGGATGAGATACAGTCGCTCCAAACCTGCGCTCTGAATTCTGTCAAGGAATGGCTGACAAACTCGTCTGCTAATAAAGATCCGCTGCAAACCTCGAGGCTTCTCCTGAATAGGTATCTGGAGTCCTACAGCGCCAGGCTGAGCTGGCTCAAGTAAGAAAATAGTTTTTTCTGCCGGTAACGGTCCGGCGGAGAATCATTGAGAGAGGAGCGCACGGGGAAATGGGCCCGCTGAGGATATTCGCTCAGGTCATAGGCATCGTCGCGATGCTTATCAACGTACTGTCATATCAGTGTAAAAAGCAGCGGCCGCTGATCGTGATGCAGCTGGTGTCGTCGACCTTCTACGCGGTGAACCTCTTCATCCTCGACGCGCCGACCGGCTGCGTGCTCAATCTCGTCGGCATCTGCCGCGCGATCGTCTTCTCGAACAAGAAGTTCTTCCGCGCCGACAGAAAGATCTGGATCGCCGTCTTTTCGCTCGCGTCTGCGGGTGTATACGCGCTGACATTCCTCGTCTTCGGAAAGGATCCGACCGCAAAAAATCTCATCATCGAGTTTCTCCCCGTCATCGGCATGATAGCGACGACTGTCGGCTTCTACCGGGACGGAGCGAAGGACGTAAGACTCCTCTCGCTCATCAACTCCCCCTGCTGGCTCGTCTATCATCTGACGACGAAGTCGATCGGAGGCATCGCCGGAGAGGTCGTGATGCTGATATCGATCGTCGTCGGATATCTGAGGCACGACAGAAAAAAGCCCGCCGCGGAAGACGGAGATAGCAAAGGAAAGAACGAAGGCGAGAAAGAAGGCGAAATCGCCAGCGAAAACTCCGGCGGGGATCATACCGCGGAATAAAGACAGTGGGGGTGTTAAAAAAGTCCGACTTTTTTAACACCCCCGCAGAATCTGCGGACAGGATACCGCAGATTCTGCTCGAGAATTGCGGTTTTTGCCACTCCAAAGCTTGATTATTGCTGTCAAACGGGCAAAAACGCCGCGGTCTCGCG
>JAEEGF010928016.1_pt1 | contig 37247 bp, 28 predicted proteins | sample 9134171 | NCBI WGS metagenome assembly JAEEGF01 (sample SAMN16246542, study PRJNA631951) | gut metagenome | biome: gut microbiome; feature: rumen; material: AP-attached | host: Bos | place: Iran: Karaj | collected 2018-10 | reverse complement strand
TGGTACAGGACGTACACTTCATCCCGATAACATGGCAGCTGGTCCTGCTTCCTACGGTATGACAGATACTATGGGACGTATGCACTCAGATGCTCAGTTCGCAGGTTCTTCTTCAGTTCCTGCTCACGTTGAGATGATGGGTCTTATCGGCGCAGGTAACAACCCTATGGTTGGTATGACTGTTTCAACAGCTGTTTCAATCGAAGAAGCTGCTAAGGCTGGTAAGTTCTAATATCCCAATTTCGTTAAATAAGTGACTATTGAGCGTGACACATTAATTGTCAATGACAATGAATGTGTCACGCCTTTTTATGCGCTTTTTTATCTTATGATATTAATAGAGATATAATTATAGTTCACTTAAAGGAGAAAAACATGAGAACCAATATGACAATTCGCATCTTTTTAACACTTCTTGTTTCCGGCGCCATGATAGGATTGCTTCTGGTTGGGTGTGGATCTTCAGGCAATACGAATGGACTTAGAGGAGACGGAAGCGTAGATCTGGGCTTTACCATTCCAAGAAAAGCCAGCTTAAGTGACTTTGACTGGTTCTTTAAGTCATCACAGTATGACAAAAGTGGAGAAGTGGCTTTTACAAATCCCTATGGCGCCAGAGGTATATGGGAGATGTGTATCTGGAGAAAGATCGGAAGAGGCATGGATGCCCAAAAAGAAGTCTACTGGATGAATGTAGAGATTGCAGATGAGAAGGGCAATATGATCGGTCTCGATCCCGGAATGGACCTGTCTGCAGCAGCAGATGTTTATGCATATCAGGCTTTTCTGGAGAGTGACGAGGCGAAAGCTGCAGGCATTGAGCACAGCGACACAGCTTCCAAGCTGATAGAGGCTATGACCAATTTGGAGGGTACAGTACCTGCAAGAGTTACAATGGTTCTGGTCGGAATAGAAGATAACGACGGAAACTGGAGAGATATAACCGATGCAAACCCAACGCTATTTGAAGGAAAGTATTATCCTGACGGAATGTTTGTAAAGATACAAGACAAGAAGGGAAATCAGATCACCTTTAATAATTTTGTAAGTAACGGAAATGAGCAGCACTCTATAGGAGCCTTTACTCCAGCTAATAATGATCCGGCACTCAACGGAGCAATAGCTATTTCCAGAAAGACAAACTGAACATGATTTAGTGCATAAGTAAGGGGGCTGTTTTCACAGCCCCCGCTTTTTGGGGTTCACATTTTTTATCTTCTCTTTTCGGGATACTTCTCATAGAAGAGATCCTTGTCCTTGTACATTGCTTCGTCAGCGTATCTCATGGCCAGTCTGAGTTTTCCGTTATACTCATCGTGGTAGTAGCCGATGGCGAAATACAGCCACTCGGGATCACTGGCTTTTTCTCTGAGGACTTCAAGCTTCTTCTCAAAATTATTCTTGCTGTCGAAGGATACGATAACAAATTCGTCGCCTCCGGCTCTGTAAATTTTGTCCCCGTCGAAGATCTCTTTTAACACATCTGCGGCGTAAACCAGGAGCTTGTCGCCCTGACTGTGGCCGCCGTTGTCGTTGACGGACTTAAGGCCGTTGAGGTCACAGAATGCAACGCTGAAGGGCTTTGGATTGATCTTTAGCTTGAGTGAGAGCTCATCAACGTTGACGTTCATGCAGTTTCGGTTAAATACACCGGTGAGCATGTCCACGTTGCTGAGGAACTCAAGCCTTTCAAGGAAGAGGTGGTTGGCAACTTCAGATGCAAGGAAGAAGCTTACCAGTTCCACAGTCTCTTTTATTCGTGTCACATCAGAGACGTCAAAGTTACAGATATAAAGGAAACCGATGATTGCGCCCTGGTGAATGAAGGGCACAAGTACAACGTTGTGCACATCATTTGCCTTAAGGGTTTCAACCCATAGGTGAGCTTTCTGGTCATAGATCTCCATATCTTTTTCATCTTTGATAATGATGGAGTTTGTTTCCTGAAGGAGATGTTCCCAGCTCTCAACGACTTCGAATGGAATGTGAGAGAAGATCTCTTTAATGGACAGATTCTCATCTTCACAGGTTTCTGCAACCGTATCAAAAGTCCTATCCTCGCGTACATAAGTAACTATGGCTGCGCTGAAGGCTTTTGCGTATTCGCGTATGTCACAGATAACTGTATTCATGCTGCTGAAGAACTCTTCTTCGTTTCTAAGCTCAAGACAAGTCTTAATAACAAAGCTTGAAATGTCAGGAGAAACGGTAGAGTATTTGCCTGCATCCATTTCTTTGTTCAGGGTGTACATGAACAGACAATAGGCGGTATCCGGATCATCGTCGTCAGAAGGTTCATTGCAGACAACCGGGAAGAGGATATCTTCAGTCCAGAATCCGTACAGCTTAGTGGTATCCACATAGGTGTGAATGTGTTTTCTGTTGAAAGCCGCTTCCATCAGGATGTTGTCAAATTTGGGATCCTTGGTCATATTGTCGTAGTAGCTGGTACCTTCCAGCATCTTATCCACTGCAGCGCTGTCATAGGTGCTCTCATCAAAGCCTCCCTGGAACATCTCAAGATAGCTCTTTTTAAAGATCTCATTTGCCACGTAGTAAAAGACTTCTGCGCAGTTACCATCTTTGTCCCGGTGGACTTCCATGATGGTTGCCGGAAGTTCAAGAGCATTTACAGTATTTTTAAAGGATTCATATCGTGTATTCGCCATATTATTTCACCATATCGGGGTTGTTGTAGAAGAATTCTTCCTTGTACTCCTGTTCATATTCGTTAGCAAAGTGCATTGCACTGTGAAGCTTACCTTCGGTGGTATCGGTGTAGTAGCCAATGGTGAAGTAAACACCCTGAGGATCGCTGGCAGCCTCCTGCAGCGCCTCAATCTTTCTCTGGAACTGTTCCTCGGTGCTGCCTGTGGAGATTACTGCAAATTCGTCCCCCGAAGAGCGATATACATAGTCATCGTAAAAGATATTCTTCAGTATCTTACCGGCCTCCTTAAGAAGAGCATTTCCGGCATCATGTCCCTGTTCGCTGTTTATGGTCTTTAAAGTGTTCAGGTAGCAGAAGGCTACGCTGAAAGGCTTAGGATCGTAGCGAAGCTGAACAGCCAGCTCATCGACTTTGGTGTTCATGGCATTTCTGTTCAGAACTCCGGTGCGAACATCGATGTTACTCAGGTTCTTGAGCTTGTCGATGAACAGGTGGTGAGCTGCCTCGGATGCCAGGAAGAAGGATATCAGCTCCATAGTATCCTTGAACCTTGCAAGCTTTTCTGTATTGAAGTTGGATATGTAAAGATAGCCAATAATTGTGTTCTGATGAATGAAGGGAACAAGACAGAGGTTGGTGACGCCTGAATCCCGCATGGTCTTTACCCACTTGGGAGCCTTTGCCTCAAGATATTTCATGTCTTGCTCGTTCCTGATTATGATGCAGTCGGTGCCTGTTATAAGTTCTTCCCATGATTCCACGATCTCATAGGGCATGTCAGCAAAGACGTCCATTATATTAAGGGCATTATTTCGCACGGATCCGCTGATCACCTCGAACTGATCAATTTCCCTGGATATGGTAAGAATTCCTGTGGCAAAAGAGTCTGTGAACTCCCGGATGTCTTTTGCTACAACATCCATTCCGGCGTAGAAATCCTCCTGTTTGCGAAGGTCGACGCAGGTGCGGATGACAAAGGTTGCAATGTCTGGAGCAATGATGGAGTACTTGCCGGCATCCATATCTCTTGTGAGGTTATAAACGAACTGGCAGTATCCTGTATTGGAATCATCGTCATGGGTAAGAGGAATAATAATGTTTTCGGTCCAGAAACCATAGATCCTGGTGGTGTCTATATAGGAACAGTAGTGCTCGCCATTAAATGCCGCATTAAAGACAATGTCCTCAAACTTGGGATCCTTAGGAAGCCGTTCTGTGTATGGCTTGCCTTCCATAGGCTCGCCGGTCATACTGAAGGAATCATTGGTGGCAACCATTATGATTTCTCCACAACTGCCGTCAGCTTTTTTCTCAACTGAAAAAACTGCGCATGGCATCTGGCACAAGTTTGCCAATGTCTTGAATTGGTCGTAATTATGTTCTGACATATCTGCCTCCGGAGATAACGACATCACGATAATAATTATACTATTATATATTATCATAAAAGCGCAGGTGTTGTTTAGCGACCGGCACTGTAAAATTATGAAAATACTATTAAATTATCGGCAATTATGAAGTATAATTAGCAGAAAGGAGGAGGGTGTATGGATATCTCATTACCAATTATCTGGTTGATAGTCACAATCGTCTTATCTGTTATCGAGATCTTCACCATGGGCCTTGTCACCATTTGGTTTGCAGCGGGTGCGGCAGTAGCTCTTTTGCTGTCCCTGATTGGAACACCGGTGGCAATACAGGTAGTGGCGTTTCTCGTAGTTTCCATTGCGGTTCTGGTCCTTGTAAGACCAATCGCACAATCGCACTTTAACAATCGTATCAAGAAGACCAATATCGATGCCATAATCGGCAGGAAGCTCATTGCCAAGACCGATATTGATAACCTTCATGGTACAGGCAAGGTGGATATGGACGGCTCAACATGGCTGGCAGCTTCCAGCGTGGATAACATCGTTATTCCTGCGGGAGAAGAGGTTGTGGTTAAAGAAGTCAGAGGAGTAAAGTTAATTGTTGAAAGGGAGGGCCTATAAATGGCAGCTGTAGTAATCGTAGTATTTATTATTTTAGTCATCATTCTTTTAGCAACAAATATCAGGATCGTTCCCCAGGCGCATTCCTTCGTTATCGAGGAGCTGGGAGCTTACAAGGAGACCTGGGATGTAGGTCTTCACTTCAAAATTCCATTTATTGACAGAGTAGCAAGACAGGTGGATCTTAAGGAGCAGTACTGTGACTTCCCACCTCAGCCCGTTATCACACAGGATAACGTTACAATGCAGATCGACTCCATCGTATTCTTCAGGATTTCAGATCCTAAGGCATATGCTTATGGTGTAAGAAACCCTATCGGAGCTATTGAGAACCTGACAGCAACAACACTTCGTAATGTCATCGGTTCCCTTACTCTTGATGAGACCCTTACTTCCAGAGATCAGATCAATGCTCAGATGCAGGATGCTTTGGATATCGCTACTGATCCATGGGGAATCAAGATTACAAGAGTAGAGCTCAAGAACATCAATCCTCCGGAGCAGATCAGGGATGCCATGGAGAAGCAGATGAAGGCTGAGCGTGAAAAGAGAGAGAAGATCCTCTTCGCAGAAGGTGAGAAGCAGTCACAGATCACCGTAGCAGAAGGTGAGAAGCAGTCCAAGATCCTTCAGGCTGAAGCTGACAAGCAGGCAACAATCTTAAGGGCTGAGGCTGAGAGGGAAAAGAGAATTCGAGAGGCTGAAGGTCAGGCTGAGGCCATCAGGAGCATCCAGAGAGCTAATGCTGAGGGTATCACAATGCTCAAGGAAGCCGGAGCTGATGAGTCTGTTCTTACACTGAAGAGCCTTGAGGCATTTGAGAAGGCATCCAACGGACAGGCTACCAAGATCATAGTTCCATCAAATATACAGGGGATTGCGGGACTGGCACAGTCTCTCAAAGAGATAGTTAAGTAATGACAAGTGATTTTGCAGTATTTTCGGACATCCACGGCAACCACAGTGCTTTTCAGGCCTGTGTGGACTATGCTATGGGGAAGGGCATAACAAATTTTGTACTTCTCGGAGACTTTGTCACGGATTGTCCGTATCCCCAGAAGACCATGGAGCTCATATATGTGCTGAAGCAGTATTTCAACACTTATATAATCCGTGGAAACAGGGAAGAATATCTTTTAAACTACAGAAAAGATGGCACAGGAAACTGGAGAAAGGGCTCGGCAAGCGGGTCCCTTCTCTATACCTACGAGAATCTGACCGGCAAGGATCTGGATTTCTTTGAGAGTCTGCCAAATTACGGGATCTATCAGCTAAAAGGACTTCCCGGATTTGAGTATTGTCACGGTTCACCACAAAATACCAGAGAGCTGATGTTTCCGGACAAGAGGAACACCAAGAAGATACTGACTCACCTCAAGACAGGGGTTCTTCTACATGGTCACAATCACGTTCAGGGGACCTATATCTACAGAGGCAAGAAGGCGGTCAATCCTGGGGCTATCGGAATACCGTGGTACTATGGAGGCAAGACCCAGTTCTGTATTATTCATGGAAACAGCAAAGGTTGGGAAGAAGAGTACATTCAGCTGGACTATAACAGAAAAGAGATTCTGAAGGAATTTTCTGAGTCGGGGCTGATGACCATGGCGCCTGCATGGGCGGCGGTGACGATGCACACCATCAGGACTGGTGTCGATCTCAACGAGACAGTGCTCCTTAGGGCCATGAGGCTTTGCGAGCAGGAGAGAGGCACGGTGAAGTGGCCTAATATTCCTGAGAAATACTGGGCCATTGCGCTTAAGGAAAACAATATTGATCTTAAGGGAAAAGACATTCCCAAAAAAGAGGAGCTCTAAGCTGTGCGGCTTAGGGCTCCTTCTGTTAAATACAGGTATTTTGTTTTGGTCAGATCGTGGTGTCAACTGATACTGAAGCGTCGGCTGCAGTGGTCTTGTTGGCATCTTTATCGTACTGTTTGAGCTGATCATCGAGCCAGCTGGATTTGTACTTGGCGTACTTGTCAGTGGTCGTCTGAGCAGTTGTCGAAGCTGATGTTGATGAACTGGAAGCGAGAGTCTCTTCAGCTTCTATGGTGCCATCAGTTTTTTTCAGGACATCTGATTTGGGAGTGTATCCTGAACTCTTTATACCACTGAGATGACTATCCAGAAAACTGGTCTTTGAGGAAGAGCTCTTTTTACTGCTGGCAGTTGTGGCTGCAGTCGAAGAATCAGCAGCGGTAGTTGTGGATCCGGTTTCCTGATATGCCTTAAGTGCAGATTTGTTTCCAACCTTGTTCACGTAAGACTTCATGAGGGAGCCATATGCGCCGCTTTTTATCTGGGAATAGTCACCGTAGAGACTGCTCATGCTGCTGTTGAGATCGAACTGTCCATTTAGACTGCTAAAGAAATTAGTGCTCAAATAATCACCTCCTTGATAGTATGTCTGCTTGTTGTAGCAGACGCCAAAACCTCCTTGCTTTGGCAAAAATACATAATATCTTACGATTATTATGAGGTAGAGGAGGGGAATATTCAATTTATTAAGGATTAAAAAAAAATAAATTTTGTATTACAGAATGTGGTTAATGTTATCGTTAAAACGTGCTATAATAATTATGATATGACGTTAATATATCTACGGAATATACCGATATATTATGAAAAGATATATTCAAGGAGGCGCTATGAACAAAAAGAAGGGTTTATCGGTAAAAGTTAGAATTATCGCATTTACAGTAATTCCATCGGTGGTACTGACAATCGCTATGCTCATAACCGGAATCACGTTCATGAAGACCGGTATGGAGGATGAAGTTCTAAAGGGTCTTTTGTCTTCGGCATACACCTATAAGGACATTGCATGTCATGAGGTTCAGAGGGCAGCCGGAGATAATGATATTGAGAGTACTCTAAAGAGCGAGACGGGGTATGACTTCACCTGGTTTGATGGTGACTCCAGAAAGAACTCTTCTCTTGGGGCTTCAGTGATTGGAACCAAGGCCGCTGATACTGTTATCAGCGCTGTAATAAGAGGAGGAAAAACATTTACTTCTACCAATACTCAGGTTGCCGGAAAACCGTATTTTGTAGCTTATGTTCCTTATTCTGAGAACGGAAAAGTAGTAGGTATGGCATTTACCGGTGTTTCCAGAGATGCTGTTCAGTCACAGATCAACAAGTCAATGATTACAATGATCTGTATAAGTATGGTTCTTCTGATTATCTGCGTTATCGTAGCAATCAAAGCATCCCAGGGAATAGCTGGCGGTGTTGAAGCTATGAATGAGAGCATTCAGCATCTTGCAAATGGTGAATTTGTAAAGGCTGAGAAATATCTGGACAGAACAGACGAAATTGGTGTTGCACTTAATAACACCAATGGACTTGTAGACAGACTTCAGGAAATTGTAAGTGACATCAGATCGTCAGCAGCTACGGTAAGTTCATCTTCAGAGCAACTATCTGATATGGCTAATCAGATCTCTCAGACTGCAGAGGATGTATCAAATGCAGTACAGGAGATTGCTTCAGGAGCTACTCAGCAGGCTGATGAGATTCAGAGTGCGGCTGAGAACGTAGGACGCATCGGAGATGCTGTAGGAAACGTGCAGTCATCAACAAGCGATCTGGATACACTTGCAGGCAAGATGAAAGAGGCTTCACAGGTATCCAGCAATTCCCTTGCATCTCTACAGGATTCTTCTGCTGAGATGACAGCAAAGATAGAAGAGATCACAACAACTATACAGAGAACAAAGGAAGCTGTTACAAATATCTCAACTAAGGTTGAGGGTATTACATCTATTGCAACTCAGACAAACCTCCTTTCACTTAATGCTTCAATCGAAGCAGCAAGAGCCGGAGAAGCAGGTAAGGGCTTCGCTGTTGTTGCGGGCGAGATCGGACAGCTTGCTGATAACTCAAGAACAATGGCTGATGAGATCAAGAAGGAAATGGAAGTACTTCTTGAAGAATCCAATGCCGCGGTACATGCTGCTGAAGAAGTAAGACAGGGTAATGTGGATCAGCAGGTTGCTTTGGGAGAGACCATTGAGTCCATCAACGGAATGCTGGCTGATATTGATTCAACAGTTGGCGGAGTGCAGACTATCAGTGCAGGAGCTGACCAGTGTGCTACATCCAAAGATGCAGTTGTTGATACTATGAGTGCTCTTTCTGCAATATCGCAGGAAAATGCAGCATCTTCACAGGAGACAGGAGCTTCCATGCAGGAGCTTTCCGCTACAGTTACTACTCTGGCAGGTTCTGCAAGCAACCTGAAGGATGTAGCAGAAAGACTCAACGATGAACTTTCTTTCTTTAAATAATGCCTTTTAATTTCTATATTTGATGGTTACTATATGAGCGACAGCCCCCTGATTAGTGGGAGAAATCCTATATCAGGGGGCTTTTTATTGTTATTTTACAGTGTAATAGAAAATAAGAGTATTAGCGAGATATAAAGAGTAATAACGTGTAATATGGAGTATAATGAGATTTTGTACAGTTGCATTAAGACACTTAAGTAACTAATATATGGATTTAGAGGTTAGCACTCAATGATAAAGAGTGCTAACAAAACAAAAAAAGTATTTTCATTAAAGATCATATAAAGGAGGCATTTGCAATGAAGTTAGTACCACTTGCAGACAGAGTTGTATTAAAGCAGCTTGAGGCAGAAGAGACCACCAAGTCAGGAATCGTTCTTCCCGGCGCTGAGAAGGAGAAGCCACAGCAGGCTGAGGTTATTGCAGTAGGACCCGGCACAGTTGTTGACGGTAAGGAAGTTAAGATGGAAGTAAAGAAGGGTGACAACGTCATCTATTCCAAGTACGCAGGAACAGAAGTAAAGCTTGATGACGAGACATTCATCATCGTTAAGCAGAACGACATTTTAGCTATCATTAAATAATCTCTTTATATTAAAAAGAAAAATCGGAGGCAATTACAATGGCAAAGACAATTAAGTACGGCGCTGATGCCCGCACAGCTATGGTAGAGGGCGTTAACAAGCTGGCTGATACAGTTAGAGTTACACTTGGACCTAAAGGAAGAAACGTAGTTCTTGATAAGAGCTATGGCGCACCTACAATCACAAACGACGGTGTTACAATCGCAAAAGAGATCGAGCTTGAGGATTCTTATGAGAACATGGGCGCTCAGCTCGTTAAGGAAGTAGCTACAAAGACAAACGATGTTGCAGGTGATGGAACAACAACAGCTACAGTTCTTGCACAGGCAATGATCAACGAGGGTGTTAAGAACCTGGCTGCAGGCGCTAACCCAATCGTTCTTCGTAAGGGTATGAAGAAGGCTACAGACGCAGCAGTAGAAGCTATCGGCAAGATGGCAACCAAGGTTAAGGGCAAGGAGCAGATCATGAGAGTTGCAGCAGTTTCATCAGGCGATGATGAAGTTGGACAGATGATCGCTGATGCAATGGAGAAGGTTTCCAACGACGGTGTTATCACCATCGAGGAGTCCAAGACAATGCAGACAGAGCTTGACCTTGTAGAAGGAATGCAGTTCGACAGAGGATACATTTCAGCATACATGGCAACAGATATGGATAAGATGGAAGCTACACTTGAGGATCCATTCATCCTTATCACAGACAAGAAGATCTCAAACATTCAGGATATTCTTCCACTTCTTGAGCAGATCGTTAAGACAGGTTCTAAGCTCCTTATCATCGCTGAGGATGTTGAGGGTGAGGCTCTTACAACACTCATCGTTAACAAGCTTCGTGGAACCTTCAATGTAGTAGCTGTTAAGGCTCCCGGATACGGCGATCGCAGAAAGGCTATGCTTGAGGATATCGCTATTCTTACAGGTGGTAAAGTTATTTCTTCAGATCTTGGTCTTGAGCTCAAGGATACAACAATGGATGATCTTGGAAGAGCTAAGAGCATCAAGGTTGAGAAGGAGAAGACAACAATCGTTGATGGTCTTGGAGACAAGGCTGAGATCAAGGCCAGAGTATCTCAGATCAAGAAGCAGATCGAGGATACAACATCTGACTTCGACAGAGAGAAGCTCCAGGAGAGACTTGCCAAGCTCGCTGGCGGCGTTGCAGTAATCAGAGTTGGTGCTGCTACAGAGACAGAGATGAAGGAAGCTAAGTACAGAATGGAAGACGCTCTCAACGCTACAAGAGCAGCTGTTGAAGAGGGTATCATCTTCGGTGGAGGATCAGCTTACATCCACGCTGCAAAGAACGTAGAGAAGCTTGCAGGCTCACTTGAAGGCGACGAGAAGACCGGTGCAAACGTAGTTCTCAAGGCCCTTGAGGCACCTCTGTTCCACATCGCTGCAAACGCTGGTCTTGATGGATCTGTTATCGTTAACAAGGTTAAAGAGTCCAAGCAGGGCGTTGGTTTCAATGCTTATACAGAGCAGTATGTTGACATGGTTAAGGATGGTATCATCGATCCTGCCAAGGTTACACGTTCAGCTCTTCAGAACGCTACATCTGTAGCATCCAGCTTCCTTACAACAGAGGCTGCTGTAGCTACAGTTAAAGAGCCGGTTCCTCCTATGCCAGCAGGCGGTGCGGGAATGGGTATGGGGATGTAACGTATAACGAGCCAAACTCGTAGAACCCAATATGGACAAGACTCCGTGAGGAGTTTCACAACGAAAGACGCATGGTCTCAAGCTCGCTTGAAAGACCATGCGTCTTTTGGTGTGAAGTAGTCGCTGTAGGCGACGGCTTGTCTATATTGGGTTCTATGAGCTTGGCGACAAGCGATGACAGGGAAATCGCTTTGCGATTTCGCTGTATGTTCTGATACAACACAGTATAGGGACGCGACAGGGAAATCGCTTTGCAATTTCAGGGATGCTGCACTAGACTCGTAAAAACCTCGTCAAGTGCCCACCCATGGCTCGCACTAGGTTCGAAAAGACCTCACCAAGTGCTCTGCTCAAACCGACGACAGGGAAATCGCTTTGCGATTTCGCTGTATAACGTATAACGCAAGTTTTGTAAAACATATAACGCTACTTGTTCATACATTTCTCACATTTTCCCCCCACATTCCCCTTTATACTTGCCCCCCAACCCTTTATAATAGTAAACGGAGTATTTTTTATTTAAGGGTAGGGGCAAATATGGAAAAAAAGGAAATATGGGATTACACCAAAGAAGATCTCCTCGATCTCCTTAACGAAAACGTCGACGCCATCGCAATCGTCGATTCAAAACTGAATAAATATCGAGCCATCACCAGAAAAGGCATCTTCGTAAAATTATTGGACGAATCCGGCGACTACACCGATTTGATCCAAAAGCTCTGGTTTCATCTTGAAAACTCCCGTGAGGAGATCACAGACGACTACAAAGCTTTCGCCTCATACTACGGAGAATTCAAAGGCAAATACAGCCGCAGAATCAAAATCCATCTCGAAGAAAACGACAATCCCCACGTCATCCAGATGAACGTTTATCCCTTTGGCGATGCAGAGAAATATGTCTTTGCCATGGATGAGCTTGATAGCGACGAATATGTAGAAGAGTACATGACCAGCAGAAAGGTCAACACCATCCAGAACACATTCCTGTTCTCGATGATCGCTGATCTGAATGCTGATACCATAGACAGCCTCAGTGTTACTGAGGTTTCTGAGGATACCGTGCAGGCAAGCCTCGCCTACTCCCAGTGGAGAATGATGATCGTAAACATGATCCGCCAGGAGGATCAGAAGCTTTTCCTCATGTTTACAGATCCGGAATACCTTAGAGAAAATCTTGCTGTAGGAGCCCAAACCTCCTTTGACTGCATGATGAAGAATCTCGAGGGTGAATTTATCTGGGTTAAGCTGATATTCAGCAGAGCAGATACAGGCAACGACGAGGATTTCAGATTCGTTTTCATGGTACAGGATATAAATGAAACCACCACGCAGCTGATGGCAACCCTCAAAAAATATGAGATACTTGCCCACAAAGACCAGCTTACCGGCCTTATGAACCGTGCAGGTCTCGAACCAATGATAACCCAGGCAATTGATGATTATAAGAATGGCGGAGAGTCCGTATCTCTCGTCATGATAGATCTGGATAATTTCAAGAGTGTCAATGATACTTATGGCCACGCCGTAGGCGATAACACATTAAAGGCAATTGGCAGCCTTATACAGTCTTCACTAGGCGGTAAAGGAGCCTTTGCCGGCAGGTGGGGCGGCGAAGAATTTGTGGCATCGTTTGTGGGACTGGCCAGAGATGAGGTATTTAATGTGGCCGAAAGTTTCAGGCAAAAGGTTGAACTGGAAGACTTCGGACAGGCAGGTCATCTGACCTGTTCCATAGGACTTAGCAGCCTTAGACAGGAGGACACGTTTGTTGATATTTTCAACCGTGTTGACCAGGCGATGTATGCTTCCAAAAGATCAGGAAGAAACCGCGTCACAGAGGTATAAAACTATAGCTATTACTGCGGATTTATAGTATCATTACATTCGCGTGTTTGATATAGCTTTTGGAGGAAGTTTAGTTGGATATAGAGCAGCAGAAAAGAGCCCCTATTTATGAGGCATTGGAGCGCTTCAGAAAGCAGAGAGTTGTGCCTTTTGATGTGCCGGGTCATAAAAGGGGCAGAGGAAATGCGGAACTGGTAAGGTTTTTAGGTGAGCGATGCGTTGGCATTGATGTTAACTCCATGAAGCCACTGGATAATTTATGTCACCCGGTATCCGTAATAAAGGAAGCAGAGGAACTTATGGCTGATGCCTTTGGCGCAGCCCACGCATTTATGATGGTAAATGGCACCACCAGCGCCGTGCAGGCGATGGTTCTTTCTCATGTAAAAATGGGAGAGAAGATCATTATGCCCAGAAATGTGCATAAGAGTGCCATAAACGCCCTTATTCTCTGCGGAGCAGTGCCGATCTACATTGATCCCAAGGTGGATGTGAATCTTGGAATTCCCCTTGGAATGGAGATATCAGATGTTGAGAAGGCGGTTAAGGAGAATCCTGATGCCAAGGCAATCCTTATCAACAACCCCTCCTATTATGGTATCTGCTCAGACTTAAAGGCCATAGTTGACCTGGCTCACAGAAATGGCATGAAGGCACTGGTAGATGAGGCACACGGAACACACCTGTACTTCGGACCGAATCTTCCGCTTAACGCCATGGCTGCAGGAGCGGATATGGCGGCCATCAGTATGCACAAATCAGGAGGAAGTCTGACCCAGAGCTCAATCCTTCTGTGCGGCCCGGATGCCAATATTGGTTATATCAGCAGAATCGTCAACCTTACTCAGACCACGTCAGCCAGCTACCTTCTTCTGGGAAGCCTTGATATATCCAGAAGAAACCTTGCTCTTAACGGCCACGACAGCTTTGAGAAGGTTACCAAGATGGCTCAGTATGCGAGGGAAGAGATCAACGATATTGACGGTTACTACGCATACGGCAATGAGCTTAAAAACGGAACCAGCATCTTTGATTTCGACGAGACCAAGCTGGTGGTAAATACCAGAAAGATCGGTCTTACCGGAATCGAGGTTTATGACCTCCTTCGTGATGAGTATGACATCCAGATGGAGTTTGGAGATCTCTCCAATGTAATGGCATATATATCCATAGGCGACAGGCTTCAGGACATAGAGAGACTTGCGGGAGCACTTGCAGATATCAGAAGGCTTTACAGTAAGCCTGAGCAACAGTTCTTTTCCGCAGAATACGTCACTCCCATTGTCAAGGCAACGCCCCAGGAGGCGTTCTATGCCGAGAAGGAATCGATACCCATCGATCAGTGCGTCGGCAGAATAAGTGCGGAATCAGTAATGTGCTATCCACCGGGAATCCCGATCCTGTCTCCCGGCGAGATGATAACAGAAGAAATTCTGGAATATATAAAGACTGCTATGGAAAAGGGATGCTCCATGCAGGGACCTGAGAGCGAAGATATTTCAGAGCTCTTTGTACTTAAGTAATTACAATGTTTAGCATTTAGGAGAGATATAAAATGGCAGAGATGGATTATTGGTTTAGCGACATGCATACTTCCAACGTCAAGATCAGCATCAGACTCGCTAAACAGCTCTTTTCCGGAACCAGTGAGTTCCAGAGGATAGACGTGTTTGACTCTCCGGAGTTCGGTAAATTCCTGACTTCAGACGGAAACATCATTTTCTCGGAAAAGGACGAGTTCACCTACGATGAGATGATCGTACACGTACCCATGGCTGTTCATCCCAAGGTTCAGAGAGTCCTGGTATTGGGCGGCGGCGACGGCGGAGTTGCCAGAGAGCTGACTCATTATGATGAGATCAAGGTTATTGATGTGGTTGAGCCCGATAATATGTTTGTGGAAGTCTGCAAGCAGTTCTTCCCGGACAACGCAGTTGGTCTTGAGGATGACAGAGTCCATATTTACTATCAGGACGGCCTTAAGTACCTTCGTAAGTGCGAGGACATGTACGACCTGATCATCAACGATGTCACAGAACCTCTGGGGCATGAGGCAGGTCTTTTTACAAAAGAGTTTTATGGCAGCTGCTACAAGGCACTGCATGATGACGGAATAATGGTTTATCAGCACGGAAGTCCATTCTACGACGAGGACGAGGAGAGCTGCAGAGCCATGCACCGCAAGGCATATAGAGTATTCCCCATCAACAGGGTTTACCAGGCTCATATACCTACGTGTCCAGCCGGATACTGGCTCTTTGGTTTTGCCAGCAAAAAGTATCATCCCTTAAAGGACTTCAATCCTGACAGATGGGATGAGAGGGGCATCAAGACCTGGTATTACACGACACATTTGCATAAGGGGGCATTTATGCTGCCTAAATACGTAGAAGATTTGCTTCAGGAAGAGGAAGACATGTCAAGATAACAAGGATTGCGAGAGTGCGGAGTACGGAGCAATCCGTGTTATCTTGATAGTTATACAAAGAAGGGAGAATTGAAATGTCTAGATTATTAATTATCGGCTGCGGCGGCGTAGCCCAGGTCGCAATCCAGAAATGCGCCCAGAACAGCAAAGTATTCACAGAAATGTGCATCGCAAGCCGCACAGTCAGCAAGTGCGACGCCCTTAAAGAAAAACTTGAGAAGCAGGGCACACCCGTAAAGATCACAACAGCAACAGTTAATGCTGATGATGTAAAAGACCTCGTAAAGCTCATTAAAGAGTACCAGCCCGACGCAGTACTCAACGTAGCACTTCCATATCAGGATCTCACTATCATGGACGCCTGCCTTGAGTGCAAAGTAGACTACATTGACACCGCCAACTATGAGCCTGAGGACACAGACGAGCCCACATGGCGCGCAGCCTACGAGAAGAGATGCAAGGAGAAGGGCTTTACAGCTTACTTTGACTACAGCTATCAGTGGGCATACATGGACAAGTTTAAGGAGGCAGGTATCACAGGCCTTCTGGGAACAGGCTTTGATCCCGGTGTAACCAGCGTATTTACAGCATATGCCAAAAAGCATTACTTCGATGAGATCCATACCGTGGACATTCTCGACTGCAACGGCGGCGATCACGGATATGCTTTTGCTACAAACTTTAACCCTGAGATCAACCTTCGTGAAGTAAGCGCCAACGGCAGTTACTGGGAGGATGGCCACTGGGTTGAGACCAAGCCCATGGAGATCAAGAGAGAGTATGACTTCCCTCAGGTTGGCAAGAAGGATATGTATCTTCTTCACCACGAGGAGATCGAGGCTCTTGGCAGGAACTTCCCTGAGATCAAGAGAATCCGTTTCTTCATGACCTTCGGCCAGAGCTACCTTGATCACATGAGATGTCTTGAGGATGTTGGAATGCTCTCCACCAGCCCTATCAATTTTGAGGGAAAAGAGATCGTTCCTATCCAGTTCTTAAAAGCTCTTTTACCTGATCCTGCAAGCCTTGGACCTAGAACAGTCGGCAAGACCAACATCGGCTGCATCATCCGCGGCGTTAAGGATGGTAAGGAAAAGGTGATCTACATCTACAACGTATGCGATCACCAGGAGTGCTACAAGGAGCTTGGAAGCCAGGCTATCAGCTACACCACAGGTGTTCCTGCCATGATCGGAACAGCACTTGTTCTGACAGGTCAGTGGAAGAAGCCAGGTGTATATACAACAGATGAATTTGATCCCGATCCATACATGGATATGCTGAATGAGTTTGGCCTTCCATGGGTGGTTGATGAGAATCCGGTAGAGGTTGAGTAAGCGCCAATCGGTAATATAACGTAACTACAATTTTCTTGTGAGGTGATTATGAGATTAGAAAACGTCCCAACCCCTTCTTACGTTATTGACGAGAAGAGACTTAGAGAAAACCTTGAGATACTTAAGGATGTCAGAGAAAAGTCAGGAGTTAAGATACTTCTTGCTCAGAAGGCATATTCGGCTTACCAGACTTATCCTCTTATTGCTGAGTACCTGGATGGAACAACATCATCCGGAATCTACGAGGCGAGGCTTGCCCATGAAGAGTTCAGACCAAAGCGTGATACAAGGCTTGCCCATGAGGAGTTTCTGGCAGATTATGATCCTGATGCAGGAAAGCGAGAGAATCATGTCTTTGAACCTGCGTTTAAAGATGATGAGATTGCCGATGTCTGTGCTATCTGTGATCACATCGTGTTTAATTCCCTGAGTCAGCTTGAGCACCACAGGAGCGTATGGGAGCCTGCAGTATCACAGAAAAAACTGTCGGTGGGACTTAGGATCAATCCTGAGATAAGCGCTGAGGACGCCCATGAGATCTATGATCCCTGTGCTCCCGGATCAAGGCTTGGAATCAGAAATGAGGATATGCCTGATGAACTGCCGGCAGGAGTTGAAGGACTTCATTTCCATAATCTCTGCGAGCAGGGATTTGAACCACTTGAGGATACATTCCTCAAGGTAGAGAAGGACTTTGCCAGATTCTTCCCGGATCCGCTTATTGAGGATGATTACGACTCATATATTTTCAGAGATTTCGAGAGGAGTCTTCGTTTAAAAGACAAAGAAGACTACAATGCCAGCTATGGTGAGAATGAGCAGCCCCAGGAAGCAACCGAGCCAGAGGCTACTCATTCAGAGAACAGGATCAAATGGATCAATCTTGGCGGCGGACATCATATCACAAGAGAGGACTACGACATAGAAGCCCTCATTAAGCTGGTGAGTTACATCAGGGAAAAGTATGGCCTTGATGTATATCTTGAGCCGGGTGAGGCTATTGCCCTTAACGCAGGTTATCTGGTTACCAGTGTACTGGACGTTGTTGAAACAGACAGAATGCCGGTGCTGATCCTGGATACATCTGCCGCATGTCATATGCCTGATGTACTGGAAATGCCTTACAGGCCACCACTTCGTGATTCCGAGGAGCCCGGTGAGATGAACTTCACCTACAGACTATCTTCCAGAACCTGTCTGGCAGGAGATATCATAGGTGATTACAGCTTCAACGAGGAAAAGAAGCCAGGAGATAAGCTGATCTTTGAGGATATGGCTATCTACAGCTTCGTCAAGAACAACACCTTCAACGGAATGGCACTTCCCGACATTGCACTGATGCATGAGGACGGGGAAGTGGAAACCCTTAGAAGATTCAATTATTATGATTTTAAAACAAGGCTCTGATCTCAGAGCCTTTTGTTTAATGGAAATAAGGAGATTTGCGATTTGAGTATAATTACTTCAAAGGCGACAGATGACGGTTATTACATGCCTGCAGAGTTTTCACCTCACGATGGCACTATTATGATCTTTCCGACCCGTCCCGGAAGCTGGGGCAAGGACAGGGCAGATACACTAAGGTCCTTTGGCAGGATATTTCTGGAGATAATTAAGCGTGAGAATCTATACCTGCTGACAGATTTAGACCACATCGGCGAGGCTGACCTTTTTCTGGATGAGCTTATCAGCAGTGAATGCAGGGGAGACGAGGCTTTGGAAAAAGAGCTTTGGTCAAGATGCTACATACTGAATATAGCTTCAGACGATGCCTGGGCCAGAGATGTGGGCCCCACATTCCTGGTTAAAAAGGGCAGCGACATAAGGGCTGTAAACTGGAGTTTCAACGCCTGGGGCGGTGATTATGATGGCCTGTACGCCAGCTGGGATAAAGATGACAAGGTGGCAAAAGCTTTTTGCGATATGTTTGAAGTTGACTGCTACGATGCTGCGCCATTTGTTCTTGAGGGTGGCTCCATTCACAGTGATGGAGAAGGGACGCTTATGGTCACCGAGAGCTGCCTCCTTAGCAGGGGCAGGAATCCGTCACTGACCAGGGCACAAATAGAGGATAAGCTCAAGGAATATCTTGGGGCTAAGAAAGTCCTGTGGCTTCCCTACGGCATATATAATGACGAGACAAATGAGCATGTGGACAATGTATGTGCCTTCGTAAAACCGGGAGAGGTGGTGCTTGCCTGGACAGATAACGAGGATGATCCTCAGTATGCAATGTCCAAGGCTGATCTGGAATACCTTGAGGGCGAGACTGATGCCTGTGGAAGAAAGATTAAAGTACACAAGCTCTATATTCCTGCTGAGCCTGTTCTTGTAAATGAAAAGGATCTTGCAAACTACGAATTTGAAGATGGCGAGGACCAGAGGGAAGTAGGAGAGCGTCTGGCTGCTAGCTATGTGAATTTTTATTTTGTGAATGGTGCTGCTCTTGTTCCACAGTTTGGTCATGGAAATGAGGAAAGTGATAAGAGAGCCCTGGAGGCGCTTAGAGCTCTTTTACCGGATAAGGAAGTAATTGGTATAGATGCAAGAGCTATATTGCTGGGTGGTGGTAATATTCACTGCATAACACAGCAGGTGCCGATGATTTTGGAGTGAAGTTTTTGTTGTTACAAGCTGGTGAAAGGAATGTGACATGGATAAAATGATAAGAGTAGCCTGTGTACAGTTTGCCTGCGGAGAAGCTGCAGCAAGTGACGAAGTGCAGGTTAGAAGAAATATTGAGAAGGCGGGAGAGCTGACCAGAGAGGCTGCAAAGAATGGAGCGAATATCATCCTGCTGTCAGAGCTCTTTGAGAGAAAGTATTTCTGCCAGGAGAGAAGATATGATTATTATGAGTATGCCACTGAGATTCTTGAGAATCCTGCAGTGAAATACTTTAGCGAGCTTTGCGCAGAGCTTAAAGTAGTGATGCCCATCAGTATTTATGAGAAGGACGGGAACGAGTTGTATAACTCTGTTGTTATGATAGATGCTGATGGCAAGCTTTTAGGAGTGTATCGCAAGACTCATATACCGGATGACCATTATTATCAGGAGAAGTTCTATTTTACACCCGGCAATACGGGATTTAGGGTCTTTAAGACGATGTATGGAAACGTTGGAATTGGAATCTGCTGGGATCAGTGGTTCCCGGAGACTGCAAGGTGTCTGGCGCTTAAGGGGGCGGACATTATTCTTTATCCTACAGCAATAGGTTCTGAGCCGATCCTTAATGTGGACAGCTCCGGTCACTGGATGAGAACCATGCAGGGGCATTCGGCAGCAAATATCATTCCTGTTGCAGCTGCAAATCGCATTGGAACTGAGTGCGTTGAGCCTTCAGAAGAAAACGGAGGTCAGAAATCAGCATTGAGCTTCTACGGAACAAGTTTTCTTACTGATGAGACCGGAGAGTGCATAGCAAAGGCCTCAAGAGACAAGGAAGAGATTATATATGCAGAATATGACTTTGGTGAAATCCGTAGGAACAGATTGTCCTGGGGGCTTTTTAGGGATAGAAGACCTGAGTGTTATCAGGATATAGCAAATTAAGAAATAATATTTAGACCTTTGGGGGTAGTGCTACCCCCTTTTTTTGTTGTATCATTGTGATAGTGACACGTTTTTAGCGCAAATACGACAAAAAGGGGCTAGGACTTACTGTGGAACGCTTAAACTTTGCGAATAAGAAAATAATATTTATATTTGCAGGTTTGTTTATTTTTGCAATGGTTACATTTGTCATGTCAACGGCTGTGACAAAATTGCATCATTTACCGGCGTTTTCATATATTACAATGATCCTTATCTGGGCTGTCAGCATAAGGAGAAGGATAGTTGATGACAGGATACGTCATCGTATCCTTACAGCCTGTCTTTTTATGATATTTCTTTTTTTTCTTCGGATGTGTAAATTCTCATATTTTCCCTATGATGTTTATGTTAATGAATACTTGTGGTATGGATATACAATTCCGCTTACTTCAATCCCTACATTCTTTTTTCTGGCAGCGCTTAATGTTGAACCTATTGGAAATGCAGGCCGTATTGGAATAGTTGAGAAGCTGCTTATTGCCATTAATGCATTAATCGCGATTGTAGTTATGACAAACTACTATCATTCGTTTGTTTATCGTATAACTGTTCATCCCGATAAAGAGTATACCCATGAATGGTTCTACTGGGTAATTCTTGTGTATAGAGTGGGACTGAGTATAGGTATTGTTTATGTTCTCCTAAAAAAATGTTCATTGTCTGCGGCCAGGAAAAAGTGGTATATCCCTGTGATATGTATAGCTGTAAGTTGCACATTGCTTGGTTGGTACCTTATTGTCGGGGGATCACCGAAAATTGCCGGACATAAGCTCTTTCAACTTCATGAAGCTGTTTGTATCCCTTTTATCATTGCTTTTGAGAGCATAATACAGATGGGGTTGATCCCGGCAAATTCCGGTTATAGGCGACTATTCGACAATTCCGGAATCAGTGCCTGTATTTATGATAATAAAGATAATCCTGTTCTTGTGTCAGGAGATCGTCTGGAAGTACAGGATGATGAGGATCATCGCGTAGGCAGAGAAACTATTTCAGGAGGTTATATTACCTGGACTGAGGATCTGTCTCTGATAAACAGGCTGAATCATGAAATAGAGGATGTGACGGAAGAACTTGCCGACGAGAACGAGCTTATCCAAAAGGAAAATGAGATCAGGGCTGAGCGTATATCCTTCGAGGAAAGAAACAGGCTTTACAACAGGATAGCAACTGCTGTCAGGACCAGGGCAGTCAAAACTAATTCACTGCTGACAGAGGCTATGGATAGCAGTATCAGTGAGGATGACTTAAGAGGAAAGATAATATACGCATCGGTTCTTGGAGCATATATAAAAAGAATGGGTAATCTTATGCTCCTGACGGATGGAAAAAGTTCTTTATCCTCAGCAGAACTAGGAGCATCGCTGCGTGAATCGATTGAGTATCTTGGGTTAAACGGATGCAGCTGCTTTATTTACGAAAAAGATAGGAGCGAGCTTAGTTCATCGGCAATATTGCTTGCTTATGAACTGTTCGAAGATGCAATAGAGGATGTCTGGCGTAGACTCCACGCCATTTCTATTAACCTGGAACAAAAAGATGTCTTTGAAATGACAATAGAGATGGATGCTGCGGCTGAAGCAATTTCTCCTGCATGGAAGGATAGGGAAATCAGGGCGACGGGATGTGGCCTGAGCGTAAAGTATGAAGATGAAACTTATTTTATAAGATTCATATTTCCGGCGCTATACAAAACAGAAGGTGTTAGGGAGGTGGTGATATGACATACACATCGCTTCCTGAACTTACAAGAGGTTTTCTCCTTGTTTTAGCTACATTGATACAGCTGGTGTTTATCTACTGCATAATAAGGATGCTGGATGCAGGCAGGAAAAATGTTCATTTACTCATTACATGCTTGATGGCGATAATAAACTTTGTGTTCTATCAGGGAATGGTGATGTATCAACAGGAAGATATTGCATCATTTGACGTTCCTGTGTGGATACTTGTACCGGTGTTAGTGATTCTGCTGATGTACAGTGCATATATGCAACATGACATCGTTGCGTGGCAGAGGTCTAATATAACCGGAATGTCTGTTAAGGAGGCATTTGACAAGCTCCCTGTAGGACTGGCGTTTTATACGGAAAATGGTGTTCCCATTATGGTTAATGATGCTATGCACGAGTTTTCCAGAAGTGTGTTCGGCGAGCCTGTCATTGATGCAAATGAGTTCTGGGAAGAAATAAAGGATTATGATCACGACAGTGTCATAAGTGATGATGGTGATGCAATAGTCACAGCAGAAGATGGCAGAATATTTAGCATAAATTTACGAACTACAACAATAAGCGGAGTAGAAGTGTATGAACTGATCGCTTCTGATATCAGCAGGGAATATGAGCTTACCCGTGAGCTTGAGGCAAAGCGGGATAAGGCAAGGGTACTTAACAGCCGCCTCAAGGCTCTTATGGAAACACTTGAATATGTGTCCATGAACCGGGAACTACTCAAGATAAAGACAGCCCTGCATGACAACATAGGACAGAGCATTCTTATAGCCAAAAGATATCTCTATGCCCCGGAAAGTGTAGACAGGAAAAGAATGCTTGAATTCTGGCAGGATAATATAAAGCATCTTACAAATGATGAACCTGAGGAATGGGAGCTGCCATATTACGTTATTTCCAAGGAGGCAGACCTTCTTGGAATAAAGCTTAGCATAATAGGTGAGCTTCCAGAGGAAAAAGAGCTTATACCGATCATAGATGCGGCTGTTTCAACAATGGTAAGCAATACTTTAAAGCATACAAATGGAACAGAGGTGACTATTGCCGTATCAGAGAGGGAAAAAAGTTTTGTCTTAAATCTTAAGAATGATGGCGAAGCCCCGGCGGGCGAGATACAGCCAAAGGGCGGGCTTAAAAACCTGCAAGGTGAGATAGAGGACGCAGGAGGAAAGATGGAAATAGTATATTCACCGGATTTCGCCCTTGAGATAACACTTCCGAAAGGAGGAGATTATGCAATATAAGGTAGTTATTGCCGAGGACTTTCGAATGATACGTGAATTATTTGAGAGTACTGTGGAAAGAGCTGAAAACTATACTCTTGCAGCTTCATTTCCCACCGCACAACAGGCAGTTAAATATCTCGAAAAAAATGATGCAGACCTTGTTCTTATGGATGTACTTATTCCCGGCAGTATGAGCGGACTTGTAGCTGCCGAAAAGCTAAAGAGCTTTAAGCCGGATGTGAAAATAATCGTAGTAACATCCATGCCGGAGCTGTCCTACGAGAAAAGAGCCAGAGAAATTGGAGTTGAAGGCTTCTGGCAGAAAGAGATCCAGGAGCAGCCGATACTGGAGATCATGGACCGCGTTATGGCAGGAGAAACTGTTTATCCAAGTGAACAGATAGAGGTTCCGATTGGAAACACTATGAGCACAGATTTCACTGAAAGGGAGGTGGAAGTACTTAAGGAACTGGTTACTGGTGCATCGAACAAGGAGATATCCCAAAAGCTATGTATGGGAGAATCTACGGTCAAGATGCATATAACAAATATGCTTCAAAAATCCGGTTATCACAGCCGGCTGGAACTTGCACTAATGGCAAGGCATTACGGGATTGCCATAAATGAGAAGGATTGACTTAGCAATCAACAAGCATACCAAAGGAGAGATGAGATGAAAAAGAGGAACATTACTAAGGCTTTATTACTAATTATGGCAGTAATGATGGTGCTCATGACAGGATGTGGGAGCAGTGCTAAAGAGGATGACCCGAATCTTGGAGTCTATGTTGCCAAGTCTGCTGATATGAGCGGATTTAACATTGGACTGGAAGACTTATATGAAGATGGTTTTACACTTGAGCTTAAGAAGAAGGGCAAAGCCACCTTATCTGCTGATGGTGAAAGCGGCAATATGAAGTGGACTCTTGATGGTGATAAGTTCCATGCAGAGGGCGGTGGCGCTGAGTTTGACGGAACACTCAAAGACGGCTATATGGTCCTTGACAATATCATGGATTCGGGAATGACTCTGTATCTTGAGTGTGAAGAGATAATAGCATCAGGTGGAACAAGTGCGAAATCAGATGAGGGAGATAAATCAGGAAAGATAGAAAAGAAAGAAAGCAGTGAGGATTCCCTTTATGGAAGGTATGAAGCTGTAAGCGCGTCTGACAGCAGCGGTGAATTTTGGATAGAAGAGGGTGAATACCTTATTGTCAACGAGGACAATAGCGTCAGCATGTATGTTGCTGAGCAGAATCTTGATTTTGATACAACAATTGAGAATAACAAGTTTTACCTTAATGGAGATACCAAGGTTGGAGATATAAACAGCGATGGAAGTATTACTCTTAACCTCTCTGATGAAGTAAAGTATACATTTGCCAAGAAAGGAAGCAATCTTTGGAATGAATGGAACGAGGCCAATGGAGGCGACAGCGGAACTCTTGGCATTGGCGATTTCGGCGCAGTTGATATGACAGCTGCTTCTGCTGGTGAGAAACCGGATGTTGACTACGATTTTGATGAGGCTCTCAAACTCGTTGGTGACTATGAGGGATTCATTATATTTAAGAAAGGTGCACACTGCTACGGAAGATCCTTTGATGGTATTACTGCAGATGGACTGTGCCGGATAGTTATTGATAAGAACGGACAGCCTCTTGTATATATGAGACATATTTACGGAGAATCAATAAACATTGAGCACGTAAAGGGAGAATTCGATGATGATGGATGGCTAAAGGTCGTAGGCATGATGGGCACAGACGACGGCAAGAAGGAATGGATGGCAATTATCAAGCCGCCGGTTGGTAACGAGCCTATATGCGTCGATGCTGTGCTTACCTCAGATTATGAGACACCATTTTTCACATTCTATATGAAGCCCCTTGGATCAAAGTGGGATTACAGCTATGTTGAAGGCGAAATCACTGAAAAGGACTTCAATGCATATGTAAACAATATGGGTGTATCAGACACTGGACTACTTGAGGACGACCTTCAGGTAATGCAGGATTTCTGGAGCCAGAACTCCAAAATGGATGACCCGATCAAGATGATAACAGATGAGCTTCCTGATCCAAAGCTGCTTCATCTGTATAAGTAAACCGCGTTAATCATTTTAAGGAACGATTGGAAGAATCAGTATGAGGAAATCAATCATTTTATTGTCTGTTTGTTTTATGACTGCCATGTCCCTCGCGGGATGTGGCAGTACAAATGCTCCTACGGATGCAGCAACACAGGAAAATGTCGAGGAGAAATCCGACAAAACAAGCGAAGAGAAAACTGTAGAGGAGCCTGCTTCAGAGGCAGCGGAAGAAGTATCTGAAGCAGGTAGTTCCGAAAGTGATACAGATATTGCCAAGGATGCTGAGGATGAAGAGAATCCTTATGACGGAGGCCCTGACTGGGTAACTCTGGCAGATCAGTTCATTTTGCCAACAAGCCAGATGTGCATTGAGGATGCGGTATCAAAGTATGCCATTACGCTTTTTGACGGTGGCCAGTATCACGATTATGAAGGGGATATCGGTGAGATAATCCCGCAGTACAAAGACAAGGACCTTGACGGCGATCATAAGCCGGATGTGATAAAGCGCGAAGGACAGCACTATGTCTTTGAGCTTACACGTAAAGGAACCTTTAAGACGGATGATTACTCATCAAGCCCCAATGAAGGTGAGGTTATACAGTTTGCAGATCTTGCCTGCAGAAATTTTGATGAGATAGAGATAGTTCACTACACATTCGGGACAGGAGGTTCCAGTGTTTGGGATACAGCAATTTATTCCTGGCAGGACGGAGAGTGGAGAAAATTCCCTATCATTGATAAAGATGGCGTCATCGATTCACATCAGCTTCAGAGGCTTATTGCCAAGGAGACGGGAAAATCTTATGAACCCGGATGCGTAAGAGTCGCAGATATACACATGCAACATATGCTTATTGATCTTGGAAGCAAAGATGGCGCAGATCAGACTTATGATTACAGAACGACATACCTGTATATGAATTTCTTTCCAGAGTATCTTAGGAATGGCGATTATGAATGTTCTGGTTTAAATGTTGACATGGGATTGATAAACTCATGGCCGTACGAGCTTTCGGGTGATCCGGTAGATATTACTGGTGATCTTGGGCGCAAGCTGAATATCTATTTGTCCAACTTTTCGGAACAAGGTTACGAAGATAAAGAATGGCCTTATACTTATGCTCATTTTGTACTTGAGTGGTGCAGGATAAATGATCCTTCAAGCGTTAAGTATTCGAATGACAGATGCGGTGTTGACAGGGAAAAAATGTTTGAAATCTTAGACAGATTCTTCGGGACCAACTTTGAAGAGGGGGATTATTACGACCTTACTGTAGATAACCCATATAACGGCACAGTTGAATATGACGGTGATACTGACTGGTATTATGAGCCGGCTGCGGACGGAGAGATGTTTAGGAATAACGCATTTTCTGTAGTGTCGGATGCTCAGGAGATCAAGGGACAGTATAACCAAAAATTCCTGCGTCTGCCCTTTAAAGTATACAGAATTCCGGCGGAAGAGTATGAACTGCAAGGTATCGATAAGAAGTATTATTCGCTAAGTGCGGACGAAGCAGAAAAACTTGCCAGGGAAGGTACACTGTACTATGCAGCAAATGGACTTGCCTTTCTTGAGGAAGTCGAGGATGGATATTGGCTTATCAGCTATAGTGTTTTTGAATAAAAAATTGTATTGATGGGGGCATATGATGAGAAGAAAACTAATATCTCTAATACTAATGTCTACAATTACCTGCTGTCTTTTTTCTGGCTGTGGCAAAACCGATAATGGTGGAGCGCAAACTGAGCAAAAGGAGAGCAGTGTATCTGAAGCTGCGCCTGAAACTTCTACCCCCAAAGACAATTCTGATGAAAAAGAACTGACTGAAAACGAGCCTGCAAAGACTAGCGAGGCGGCACCGGCTCTTTTGCTAAACAGAGCAAGCAGAATTGAATGGAATGATGAGAATAAGCCGATTATCTATCATTACTATAGCTATCTGACACTTGAAAAAGAATATGCTGCTTCTCACAGTATGCTTGCAGATAATCTTGATAAGGCAAGAGCTGATATTGAAGCCCGCGAGTACGACAACTATATGGTTTCCCTTGAAGAGGCAAAGGAATTTGAGGGCTCTGCATTTGAGTGCAGCTGGTATACGTACCTTCGAAGGTGCGATGGCAAGTACATAAGCTTTGTAAATCAGTGCCGCAACAGTGGGACTTTTGATTTTGATGCCATTTCTTATTTGGCTCGCACATATAGTGTTGACAGCGGAAAAGAGATAGAGCTTTCCGACATCGTATCTGATGAAGATGCCTTCTTTGACCTCCTTGCAGCAAAGTTAAAAGAAAAGGTTGACGAGGACATGAATGATTACATGGGAGAGCCCTCAAACCTTGATCTTGATGGATTTAAAGACAGAATCAAAAAGAGCCTGGATTTCGAAGATGGCTCATGGACGCTTGATCCCCAGGGAATATCTTTCTGGTTTGACTCAAATGTCTTTTCACTGTTTTCAGCCTCGGCTACTGTATTCTTCTCGGAAGATAAGGATGGGAAAATTTTTAAAGAAGAGCTTGTAAAAGACATTCCGGATGAATGGATAATGCAGATGCCGGATGCAGATATAACCTATTTCGACGAGGACGACGATGGTGGCGTGAATGAAGTAATGGCATTTGAGACAAATGATTTTGATGCGGATGGCGAACACTTTTATATTAGCGGATTTGGGATCAACTATGAAGACGAATCGCCCAGGTATAAGCAGGAAGAAGTAGGCACCTATGACTTTTTCCTTATGCACAAAGATCACAAGAATCTCATTTTAGAAAGTCATTATGAGTATGAAGACGGACTCATAAGCACATATCTGCTTGAAAATGGAAAAGTAAAAGACGGCGAGAAGATATGGGCAGCACTTGAATACAGCTGGGATGAGGCAGGAGCAGCGCAGGAGTATGCTCCATGCTATCTCCCTACAAATATGGATAATATCAGAGTGCTCATCGATGAAGGAACTGAGGCCCATGATATGACATCTGATATCCTCAGTGTTTCCATTGATGGAAAAATGAAACTTGCCAGTGGCAGAACTGATGCCCTTGGGACGGGCGGAGATTCAGGCGCTTCGTCAAATACCCCTGATCCATTAAAGGGTCTGGTATCAGATGACATCCTTAATGCTTTTCGTGCTTCGAACAATGTAAAATCAATCTCAATCTATGAAGAAGGCAAAAACCTTGGAAGTTGGATTCAAAAGACCATTGGTAAAGACGTCGGTGAAGATATTCAAAATGAAGGTGATAATATTGGTCGCAGTTATGAGTTCTGGTTTGGAACAGATGTAGGCAACAATTTTGAAAGCAACTTCCCAATAATCTATGGAACCTACTATTCTCTGAAGGATTACTACGAGACTAACGGAATGAGAAGCGTAGAATTCTATGAGGGGGTTCAAGAAGAAAACGAGTTTCTTGGCAGTGGTAACCCGGATAATATCGCTAATATGTTTTACGATCTGAGGAACTTCGTTACAGACTGTAATAACGTCGTTCGTGATAAAGAAGGAATTGAAGATGTTGGCAGATAAGATAATTGTAGAGAGGTGAGAGTATGGCAAAAGAAACGTTTACATGTCCAATATGCGGAAAAGCAAGCGATAGCGGCTACGACCTTGCAGACGGCAAAATATGTTCTGATTGCGAGACGCTTGCGGAGGACTTCCTTAGCGGTCTTGATGGCGGGGATGAGTATCTTCCTGAGGAAATGACAGTCGACATTATTAAAAATTATATCAAGAAGGAAAAAAGCAAGAAGAAAAGGAGATATTGCCCTAAACTACCACCCATGGAGGAAGGCGTTGTTAAGGATAAGACCTGCCCTATATGCGGCAAAAAGTACAATCTCCTTAATGGTGATATGCGCATAAGGGACTCTTTTATCTGTATCACATGCTTTCAAAAAGCAGAGCGATATGAACGCATAAAGGCGTGCTTTCATGGCGCAGAAGATATTAAATTTCACGATTTGGCAGAATTCAGAAAAGAAATCGATGCTCTCGCTGCAATAGATGAGATTACCACCTGCGGAGTGTGCGGTTCTGAACTTTCCAAACAAGACTATCATACATATGGTTGCGATTATGTATTACTGGCAGATGAGAAAAAGCTTTGCCTTCGGTGTGCCAATAAAATCCGGGCTTCCTACCCGATTGAAAAGAGCCTGAAGGATGTCTATCACAGAGAAGCTACACAACAAGCTTACACCAATACCAAACCGGATCAGGGAGTATATACCCATTGGGAGAGAAAAGAGGTATATCATGATCCAATTACGGAACTGACACTGGAAGAGTTCAAAGAAAAATCTGAAATGACCATGCAGGAGATGACAAAGCAGGCAGAGTCTTTGCAGCAGGAGATGGCAAAGGAGGCAGAAGGTGATGCTTCCGGAAATCTTTCCGGGAATATTGCAGAAGTATTATCAAAAAGTTCCCATTTCAAAACCACTAAAGACAGTAAAGACCGTGTAACCAAAATAGATGCCAGGGAGGACATGACTACGCTGCAGTGCAAGATCCTTTCAGGACAGTTCAGACCTGGAGATGTTTTTACTGTAAAACATGGGGAGAGAACATACAGCTATACCATAAATAAAATACACCTTATAAATGGTGTAAAACGGGAGTCCTTTAATCTGGCAAAAAACAACACGATCGAACTCTTAAAAGGTGAAAAATGGGAGGACTCTAATGCGGCCACACAGGGTGAGAAGGTCCTTATTGAGATTTGCACCAAAGATAATATGCTTTTTATAGGCGATAAAATCTACTGCTGAGGAGGAAAAAGAACATGGCACCACAAGCATTTGTTCAATGCGATATATGCGGTTTTAACATGTCTACAGATGAGAACGACTTTTTGATTACACATAAGCTTCGTGATGATGAGCACATCTGCTGGAACTGTCTAAGCAGGATACGTGTTCTCTACCCCACGAAATATGTTTTCGAGGATGGAAAGTATAAGATAGTGAACACCTACAGGGAACATAGTGCAAAAGAACTGAAGGAATCTTTTGACAAGGCTCATGAGTACCGCGAGGAACTTATACAAAAGTATGGTTATCACCATGGAGCATTTGAAGTAGCAGCTGCTCAGAACTACAAGGGGGGATTTTTGCAGCCCGACTGCTTTAATATTTTTGGACGAACACTTTATGGTAGTATTCAGGTCTATGATGAAGTTGAGATATATCATGCTGGCAACGTCACCAAGGCTGTTGTTGATTATGTTTTCCATGATAGCGAAAAATATCCGTTTAAGGGACAGAGCATGAAGGACCTTAAATGGAATTCAAACAATAACCTTGTCGATACCGCGATAGGCGAGGGAAAAGTTGGAATAATGATCTTCAAAGGTAAAACTTTTGATGTATGCCCGGGAGATATAATACTAAATTAATGAATTATAATGCGTTAATAAATGATATGATTATTAGTGCATACATAGGGTGACGAAATGAAAAATCAGGAGTGAAAAAATGAAAAAAAAGACGATTTCATCGGTTATGTGTTTGACTGTGGCAGCAGCAATGGCACTTAATATGTCGGCATGTGGACAGAGCGCTGAGTCAGCAGGTGGCAGTGAAACTGTGACAGAAGAGGCACCATCTGAAAAGCAGAGCGACAAGGATGAAAAAAATAAGGAAGAGGCCAAAGAAGCAAAAGAACCAGTAGCTGAAAAAGCAGATGATGCTCAAAGCGCAGAAAATTTTGACCTATACAGTGCACTGGCAGGAGAGGATTTTGAACTCTCTTCTGTAAATACTTATGATAGCAATTATCGCACATGGATAAAATTTAAGGAGGATGGCTCTTTTAGCGGATCCTTTATCAAAGATTACTATGTGGAAACAGCAGATGGGCAGGCAGACGGGCAGGCCGATGGAAGCTTTACCGGAAAACTTGGAAAGTGCACACAGGTTGATCAATATACCTGGAAAGCTGATATAGAAGAGCTCAACTATGATGTATCTGCGGATGTCCCGAAGGAGTATTCAAGTGCAAGCGGCCTTGAAGGCTATGATAACGGCTCTACCGAAATGACTTTTCATCTTCCGGGAAAAGATGTAGAGGCGCTTCCGGGGGATGTAAGCTCATGGCTTTTTGGCAATGACTTTGGAGCATATGTGGGCTATGACATGGACTGGGTATTAGATACGCCTTTAGATCTCCCGTTTTATGTTGTAACCACAAAGGATGGCTGCTTCTCGGGAAGAAATGTGTCCGGGAAGAACGAACTGTACATCATAAATAAGGCTAAACTCCCTGGATTTACAAATCAGGAGCTTACAATTAACCCTGATGGTACATATACCTGCATTGACGCCGATGAAGATGGAAACATCAAATTCACAAATACCTGCTTCGAATATAACGGATTTGATGTTGACGTAGAGGAGTGCATTAAAAAGATATATGGCAACATAGATTATGAATATATCTCCATATATGGCAATGGCGGCGAAAACGACGAAGATGAGTGGATATACAAGCCTGACTGGAAGTGGCTCAATGGCATGAAGTCCAAGTATGCATTCTGGAGTGTTGGGGAAAATGATAACTATGTCTTCTATCAGGCCAGATTTGTAAGCCCTTATATTGATGACGACAGATATGTATTTGCATATATCATGGAGTATCATGGACCAGGCAAGGCTGTCGATGCTGAGACGGCATCTATGGCATTGGGGTCCCTCACTTTCTCCGGAAAGAAAGAGGAAATTTCATGTGCCGGAGGAAAAGATGGGCAGCCATATAAGGAGCTTTTGATTTACTGCTTAAGTGGACAGGGACGAAGCATCCTTGGCGACGAAGTGGAGTTTGTACATGAGGGTGAGACTGAAAAGATAGAGAAGTATGGTCTTGATCCTAATGAGTTTTATGATGATTACCAGATTGGTGGATACGATGGAGTATATGACGAATATAAACTCGCATCGGAGTGCCCTATATACGTCCAGTATGCACCTGACGGATTGCACAGGTTACTTACCCTTGAGGAATTCAATTCTTATGTGCCTGCAACTGATCAGGATGGGGGCAGACTTATGAGAATTGTTCTTGATAAGGATGGAAAAGTAATACTGATCAGTGAACCGTATATGCCATAAAGAGGGAAATATTGATATTACAGGGGATTATTATGAGGGAAAGAATTGTATTTTTGGCTACAGTTGGATTGACAGCATGTATGCTGTTTTCCGGTTGTGGCAGTAAAGGAAATGATGAGGCAGCTGTTGATCAGACAATTGAAGAGGCTACAACTCAGGCACCAGACGAGGCAAAGTCAGATGAATCGTCAAAGGAAATCAGCGAGGTGATGGCCGACACGCCTGCCAAGACATCAACAGACACACCTGAGCAGGAGAGTGAAAAAGAGGAAGCTATTTCGATGCAGGGCGGGGAAGCTGTGTATTATGATGGACAGGTTCTTTTCCGCAATAATTCCCCTCAGTCATTTGGTTATGGCGCGCTTTGGGGAAAGTTCCAAATAAATTCGACGGTATATACTCCGGGAAGCCTTTGCACCTTTGATCCTGGTGCCCCTGAAAAAGGGATAACAACTATCTGTGAAGATAGAGGATATGGAACCATATATTTAACAGGTGATAATACTCTGTATTCCCAGAAAAACACTGAGTATTCACCAAAGAATGAATTTACGAGCAAGGTTTATAAGAAGAAAGTCTCAGGCGGTGAAGATGAAGATATAACCATCGGTGAGATTAAAGGCTTTTCTCCGGATGGAAAGCATTTTGTAGTTTATAACTACACCCTTGATCCTTATCAGGTTCATTACTTAATTTATGAGGCAGGGGATAAAGATGTAGAAACAGCACACTACGAGCCTGCCGATGGCGCTATATACCTTACAATTGATAATGATAGTGCGTATTTCCTTGAGCAGATAGAAGGCAACAACCATATGGTTGTCCAGGTCAGCAACAATGGAAATATTTATAAGCTTGGAGAATGTGACTTTTCAGTTCTGGCTGAATACGGCATTTCATATCCGGAATTTTCAGATGTGGTAAAGATAGAAAACGGAGAGCTCAAAGCGCAGTTTGATTTCTATGAGGGAACAGGGCATTTCTATTATACAAGTGCAAAAGTGAGTGTTCCGATCTGTACGGACACAGAAAAAGAAGCTGGGGATTCGATCCTGTATGAGGCTAAGATGGAAGAGGCATTTCAGGAGGGAGACCCGCAGAGTGTTTATCCGTCAGAAATAGAAGATATGATGTTTGAATACCCCAGCCAGGAGTCTGGGAGTGGCATAGCAAACGTCATTCAGTACTACGAGGAACTAGATGATGGTATCTTTTTTACCAAGGCACAGTGCCACAGAGATCCCTTTGAGGACATAGGCTGGAGAGAGTCATATTGCCTTCTCAATTATTATTACTATTTCCTTCCAAAGGGCGAAAAAGATCCGGTGCTGCTTCATACCTTGTATGAGCCCCTGGGCAAAAAAGGGAACCTTCTGGAGTATGGGTACTATGAGGTACAGCCGACGATATACGCCTATGCAGGATTCTATGCAGATAAGGATGGCAAGCTCGTGGGAGCATACTATGAGGAAGTATATACGGGAGGCCCTGAAACACCAACTGAGGAATCAAACGTGTATCATATGGCAGAGTTTGCAGATGAGTTTTACTATGAACATCTAAAGGATGATTATAGTCTGGACGACTTCGTAGTTGGGAATCTTGATGAATTTTCAGATTTTATTTATTCATGGATACCACAGAATAAATTACCTGTAAGACCTGCTCAGTACGACGAAAACGGGAATCTGAAATTTGAGCCGGATCTGACCATAAAAGATGGTGACAGCGTATGGATGTGTCATCTGACATTCGATAAGGATGGAAAGATATATTATGTACGTCCGGTAATCATGGATTGACATACTAGGGAGAAAAATTATGAAGAATAAGCAATTTATCAAGCTGATCACTGCCATGTCCTGTACTGCACTGATTGTTGGCGTTGCAGCTTGTGGCAAAGCAGAGGAGCCTGTTTCTGCAGCACCTGAAAATAACGAGACACAACAGGAAGCTGGTGCTGAGCAAAAGGAAGATGCCTCGGAGCCAAAGGAAGCTGCAGAGGAGCAAAAAGGTGAAACTGCAGCTGCACAGGCGCAGGAAAAAGAGGAGGCTTCCACCCCTCAGGTCTCAAAGGAAGAAATTACTGAGAAGCTGATCGACAAACTTGCGGCAGATGCAAAGGTTAACCGTGAGGAAATCAGATACTACCTTGTAGATGATCTTAACTTTGACGGCAAATATGAGGGATTTATGTTCATCGGCGGCGAAGCTGACCCAGACTGGGGAAGCGCTGATGGCGATATATGGTTCGTGAATGAAAACGGATCAGAAAAGATACACGACAACTTCAGCTTCATAGTAAATGATGATGGAAATATTTTCAGCATCATTGAAGGCGCAGACAAGAATTTTGTGGCCTTTAACGATATGTATGCCACATCAGCCGTGACAAATCTGTATTACATGGATGGGGAGACCTGCAAGGAATCTGTGGTTTCAAAGATTGGCGGCGCCGGTGTTGACCATAATACAGGAGACCTTTTAATAACATTAAGTGCCTATGACTGCTTCTGCGACTATGCCAAAGGCTCTGATACGCCTGACTGGACCGGGCACAGCTGGAAACCCTATTACTTTTATTACAGCAGGAATACCGGTGACTTTGAGGAGTATGGGGCAAAAGAGATCTCGGCAGCCGAATTTAAGAAGATCACGGGAGTTGATCTTGCACAGATCCTGGACAGCAAAGGATATTCCGCTACCAATGTTATCCAGAGGGATAATGGTATCATCAATGTTAATTATACTAAGACGACTAATAATGAGGATGGCTCAAAATCAATCCAGTACATGAATGCCACATATGATACCCGAAGGAGCGATTATATCAATGCCTGGGGCGATAAAGAGACTGGCTTTTTTGAGTCGGATTTTGGCGGCTACTACGATGTGCAGCTGTTCCTTTCAGGTACTGATACTTCTGCACTTCCAAGCAGCGGAGCAGATGTCTACGGCGTCTTTGTAATGTCAACGAAGGATAGGAAACAATGCGTTCAGGTTGAGATGAAGCTTGAAGATGCAGGATTTAATGATGATATTATGCTGTACACTCCTGACTTTTCGGGACTTAATCCTGAACCTTATTACGTAGTCTCAGCAGGACTTTTTGAGGCTGAGGATGATGCAAACAGCCGCCTTAGGGAAGTTCAGGCAGCAGGCTTTAAGGATGCTTATGTAAAGCTTGCAGGGAAATATATAGGCAATAGATACAACTATACTATGTTTGATGCGGGTAACATCGAAATTCTTAAGGACTGTGTAATTCTTCATGATGTAGAGGTTACAATCCCTTATTGGATAGAGAGCAGTGGCAGCTCCACGATGGATCTTTATGTATATGAAAGTGCGAAGTTTGCTGACGATGCAGACATCGAAACTTTTTCCAATTATGAAAAGGGCGATACTCCATATAAATGGATTGTAAAAAACTATAATATTCTTAAGAGCGACTCGGAAGCTTATATGGCGTACGGACCTGCACTTTCAGGTGTGTTTAATGTTGCAATTGATGGTGATGAGATCACAGAGTATTATGGAAGCTTTTGGTGGGATTAACACGTTTTAATAAAGATTTGAGAGGCGCATAAGTATGATGAAGAGTAAGAATACAAAACTGATAAGCATGTTTTTGACACTTGCAATATCAGCTATGGCGGTTGGATGCGGAGCAGGAACACAGGAAAGCACAGAAGTCACTACGCAGCAGACTGAGAATGCCAAGGAAGAGAGCACTGCCGAAAAAGCTGCGGAAGCAAAAAGTGAATCTTCGGGAGCTGAGACAGAAACAGTTACAGAAGTAGAAGAGCAGAAGATACCTGAGTCAGAAAAAGACCTTTCAGCCTTTATGGAAGGTGAATGGAACCTTGTAAATCCAGTCACTCTGGACGATTATGGTCAGATAAAAATCGCAGCTGATGGCTCTTTTACCTATGGATATACAGGCTCTAATGAGAGCTGTCAGGGTGTATTCGAAGCTGATCACCAGTATCCGGGCGAAGAGAACGTGCCTCTGTCATTTTCCATTAGTGTTTCAGGACTGGATAAGATGACCTTTGACAACACCATTTTTCATATTCCTGACGATGGCAAGGATTCCACACATGCCAAGTTATATTACGGAAGCTGTGACGGGGAAGACTTCTTATACATGGAGGAAACTGGCAATGGCGATTCCTTCACAGGAACCGTACTGTTCCAGGATCCGAAAAACGTAGATGGATCATTCTTTCTTTCATCAAGTTCCTTCATTATGCGCAGAAAGAGCAGCTTAGCTGCCGAAGCTACGGCGGGCAGTGGCGATTTCTATGCTTGGGTATGGAAGGCTGACGATGGCGGTATCTGGGCGCAGGAAATGAAGCCTCTTACCTGGGATGATGAAAACGAGTATACATTAAACCGCTTCACCGCAGCTGCTTTTATGCCTGAGAAGATGGGTTCTGTGTATTATAAATACTCTGATAGTGTAAACAAAAAGCTCTTGTTAAACGGACGCCGCCTTGAAATGGAATATCCAAGATATATGTGCAAGCTGACAGTCGGTGCAGATGGAAGCCTTTCGGACATTGAAGAGGTGGATAGCGCATTCTACGGAATGTATGATCTTGGAGACCGGGAGCCTGAAATATCCTACAGCGGCATGACATTTACTTATAACG
>JAEEGF011135691.1_pt1 | contig 37254 bp, 40 predicted proteins | sample 9134171 | NCBI WGS metagenome assembly JAEEGF01 (sample SAMN16246542, study PRJNA631951) | gut metagenome | biome: gut microbiome; feature: rumen; material: AP-attached | host: Bos | place: Iran: Karaj | collected 2018-10 | reverse complement strand
CTTCATGTGCTTATTCTGGTGGCTTCAAAGGATTTGGGTGGTGCTTTGATTTATCTGGTTACATATCTGGTAATGGTATATGTGGCTACAAGGAATCCGGGTTATATGTTTTTGGGATTATTTGCCGGAGCTTTAGCTTCCATTGCAGCTTATTTTATGTTTTCCCATATTCAGGCCAGAGTAATTGCCTGGAAGGATCCTCTGTCAGTTATTGATGATCAGGGATATCAGATTTGTCAGTCCCTATTTGCCATCGGTTATGGTGGATGGTTTGGTACAGGATTAGGTCAGGGAATGCCGGAGAAGATTCCAGTAGTTACAACTGACTTTGTATTTTCAGCAATTTCAGAAGAACTGGGTGTATTATTTGCCATATGTATTATCTTCATTTGCATAAACTGTTTTCTTATGTTCTTTAATATCTCTATGCAGATTAAGGAATATTTCTACAAGCTTATTGCACTTGGTATTGGAACAACTTATGGCATTCAGACATTTCTGGCTTTAGGTGGTGTGGTGAAATTCATTCCATCTACAGGTGTTACCTTGCCATTGGTAAGTTATGGAGGAAGCTCCCTGCTTTGCACCATAATAATATTTGCCATAATTCAGGGACTATATGTTAGAGAATATGATGAGGACTTAGAATATGACTAGACAGAATGATAATTATAAGTCTGTTGATGTTATGGACTTAAATGATAGACGGGATTTAGATGCTAAAAAACGTAGACAATCAACCAGAACCAGAAATCCTAGAAATAATAATATGAACAGAAATAGAAGAAATGTTAATGATTTCTATGATGAGGGGTTGAAAGCTAAAAGAGGCAGAAATTTAAATAAGGAATTTGCTATTATAACTTATTCTTTTCTGATTTTATTTATCTGTCTCACAGGTTATCTCATTTACTTTGTGCAGTTTGAAAGTGAGGATTTCATAAATAATTCTTATAATCCTAGAATTGCTCATCTGGCAGAGACTACAATTCGTGGTGATATTATATCTTCTGATGGAGAAGTGTTGGCAACTACTCAGGTTGATGATGCAGGAAATGAAACCAGAGTATATCCTTTTGGCAATATGTATGCCCATTTGGTTGGGTATTCCATAAATGGTATGTCTGGAATCGAGGAGGAAGCTAATTATAACTTGCTTCGTTCTAATTCCTTCTTCCTTACCAAATTATTTAACGAGACAGCTGGCAAGAAGAATCATGGAGATACAGTTGTAACTACAGTGGATTCTAAGATTCAGTCTGCTGCATACAATGCTTTGGGTTCAAATGATGGTGCGGTTATAGCCATTGAGCCTGCTACAGGAAAGGTTTTGGCTATGGTATCAAAGCCTGACTATGATCCGGGAAGCATTGCTGCAAACTGGGATAGATATATATCCGATGATGATTCCAGCGTGCTGCTAAATCGAGCTACCCAGGGATTATATGCTCCTGGTTCAACATTTAAAATGGTGACTTTAATGTCTTATATGAATCAGAATAGTCACTATGATAATTTTGAATTTGACTGCAATGGTGCATATAATATTGGAGATTATTCTATGCATTGCTACAATGGCAAGGCTCATGGCCATGAGAATTTAATGGATGCCTTTGGAAATTCCTGTAATTGTGCATTTTCTGATATAGGATTAGGGCTAAATGTAAATGACTATGGTGTATTTTGTAACAAATTATTATTTAACCAGACTTTGCCAACTAAATTGTCAAATACTGCAAAAAGCAGATTTAGCTTAAGCGCAGATGATGCTGATAGCACAATTGCTCAAACAGCAATTGGACAGGGACAGACTATGGTTTCACCTCTTCATATGGCAATGCTTGCCAGTGCCATTGCAAATGATGGACTTCTTATGGAGCCATATGTTATTGATCATACACAAAATGATCAGAACAAACCTGTGAAGAATTTCAAGCCATCTACTTATGGCCAGCTTATTGATTCACAAATGGCTTCAAAAATGAGAGAATATATGAGATATGTAGTGACAGACGGTACAGGTTCCGCTCTTAATAGCGATACCTATGCTGCTTATGGCAAAACTGGAACTGCAGATTTCAGCTCCAATGTAAATGAGAACCATTCATGGTTTGTAGGTTTTGCAGAGGACTGGACAGGACGCAAAATTGCAGTGGCTGTTATTATGGAAGGTGTATCCTCTGGAAACTCCTATGCAGTTCCTGCTACAAAACAGATTTTTGATGCATATTTTACTTATTAATGAGGGAGATTATGAAGAACTCTTTTCTATGGTTGGATAAAATATATATAAGTTCAAATTTGCATATGCCTATAAATGCCATCAAGAAGATGGTGGACTTTGGCCTGTATCCCAGACCTATTTATCTGGTGGTTTTGTCGGAAAAAGATGGTGAACAATTTGAAATTATTTCTACCTTGTTATTGAAGCTGCCAATTACTAAAGCCAGAGAATACAAGGTCGTAGGTGTAGGTAAAGGTTTATATCATACTAGAAAGATTGTGGAAGATATATACAATGATATCTTGCCACAATTGGATGAGTACAATGCTAGAGAATATTTTGAAAGACAGTTTGAACAGATGAGAGAGAAATAATATATGGCTATATTACTGGGGATTTTGAAAATAATAGGAATAGTTATATTATGTATAATTCTATTTGTCTTGGCATTGCTGCTATATTTGCTATTGGCACCTGTTCGGTATAGATTATCAGCTGAGAACCAGCAGGATAGTGACATACACTTTGCAGCAGAAATTAGAGACTTCATAGGATTTTGGCATATTATCATTTCCAATGAAAAGGATATGGAATTTAAAATATATGCTCTGTGGGGTTTACTTAGAGTATATCCTTGGAAGTCAGAGAAAGAGGCTGGGGCTGAAGCTAAAACTAAAACAAAAACAACTATTAACAGCTCAGCTTCTGAGTTAAAAGAAAAGGATGAATCTAAAATAGGTGACACATCTCAGGCATGTAAAGATGGATATGAGTCTACCGGGGAGAAGGTTGCCGGAGATAAAGCTGCAGGGGCTAAAGATAAGACTTCTCAGACCAGGAATAAGGCTTCTAAAGCTAGAGGTAAAGTTTCTCAAGCTAGAGATAAGGCTTCTCAGACCAGAAATAAGGTTCAGGGATTTGTTGATCAGCTGAAGGATGAAAGGAATCAGGATGCTGTGAAATTTCTTATAGCCAAGGCCTTGTGGCTCTTAAAGAAAATCAAGCCTCGCATTATGGAAGCAGATGTGGATTTCGCTTTAGGTGAGCCATCATCCACAGGATTAGCTACAGGTATTATTAGCATTTGTCCTGTTATATATTCCAACAAGGTTCATATTAGACCTGATTTTGAAAGTGAAGACATGTACTTATATGGCGACTTTAGTCTAAAAGGATTTGTCTTTTTGATAGATATCGTATATCTTATTATTAGCGTGTTGATTAATAAAAATTGTAAGAGATTATTCAATTTATAACATGGAGGAGTTTGAAATACATGAGTCAGAACAACGAGAATTTTGAGAACACAATTCAGAACTTATATAAGGGTATGAATACAGTAGTATCTACCAAGACTATTGTGGGAGACCCTATATACATTGATGATATTACAATAATTCCATTGATGGGAGTATCTTTTGGAATGGCTGCGGGAGCATTTAACAATGATTCCAAAGGCAATAAAAACGGTTCAGCCGGTGGTATGGGTGGCAAGATTTATCCATCTGCAATGCTTGTGATTCATAATGGCATTACACGCATGATTAGCGTTGACAGAAATTCTGCAGTTGAGAAACTACTGGATCTGTTGCCAGATTTTGTAGATAAGTTTGCAACTAAGGTTGATGGCAAGAAGCAGAACAAGGATGCCAGAGCCAAAGCTGCCAAGAAGATGGAAGATATAATAAATGAAGCTTTCGATGATGAGGAAGAGGATGACTTGTTCGAGGATGATTTATTAGATTCTATAGATGAGGACGGAGAGGATTTTTAAGTTTTTATATTTTTAACATACAAAAAAGGAGCCGCAATTGCGACTCCTTTAAATTTACTCAAAGTTTCAAAATTAAGCTCTTTCAACTTTGCCTGAACGTAAGCAAGATGTACATACATACAACTTCTTAGGTGTGCCGTTTACATTACACTTAACAGACTTAACGTTTGAGTTCCACTTTCTATTTGCTCTTCTATGAGAGTGGCTCACCTTGATTCCGAAATGAGCTCCCTTTCCGCAAACTGAACACTTAGCCATGATGACACCTCCTTAGTATTTTCACATATATAAATATACAAAATTAATCTCGTTACCAAAAACGCAACACGTAGATTATATCAAAGCCCTTGTGAAAAAGCAACTTTTTTTTGATAAAAATTTAATTGTTTTTTCTGGGAAATTGATTATAATATAAAAAGACTATGTCATTTTTTATTTTTGATAAAATAGTGGAGGTATATTATGCAAGGTCAAATGGAAAACAGCTATGGAAAGATTGTAATTGACACTGACGTAATTGCTACATATGCAGGATCAGTAGCGGTAGAATGCTTTGGCATCGTTGGTATGGCTGCTGTTAATGTAAAGGACGGCTTGGTTAAGCTTCTTAAAAAAGATTATTTGAATCATGGTATTGAAGTTATTATAAATGAAAATAACGAAATCGTTTTGAACTTCCATGTTATTGTTTCTTATGGAGTAAGTATCGCAACTGTAGCTGACAATTTAATGAGCACAGTTAAATACAAAGTAGAATCATTTACTGGAATGATTGTAGATGAAATGAATATTTACGTCGAAGGCGTAAGAGTTATAGATTAAGGAGGTTACAGTTTTGGAAATTAAAACAATTGACGCGGCTCAATTATCTAAAATGTTCCTGGCTGGAGCTAAAAGTCTTGAAAAAGAGAAAGACTATATAAATGAGTTGAATGTATTCCCTGTTCCAGATGGAGATACAGGTACAAATATGACAATGACAATTATGTCAGCTGCAAAAGAGGTATATGCTCTTGATAATCCAGATATGAAGACATTGGCAAAGGCTATTTCTTCAGGTTCTCTTCGTGGAGCCAGAGGTAACTCAGGTGTTATCCTTTCACAGCTTTTCAGAGGATTTACCAAGGTTATTAAGACAGTTGATGAAATTGATGTAGATATTATGTGCGAGGCTATTCAGAAGTCTTGTGAGACTGCTTACAAGGCTGTTATGAAGCCAAAGGAAGGTACAATTCTTACAGTTGCCCGTGGAGTAGCTGATAAGGCATTGGAATTAGTTGATACAACTGATGATTTAGCATATTTCTGTGATGAGATTATCAAGGAAGGTAATCTTGTACTTAGCAAGACTCCTGATATGCTTCCAGTTTTGAAGCAGGCAGGTGTTGTTGATTCCGGCGGACAGGGACTTATGCAGGTTCTTATGGGCGGATTCGACTATATGATGGGCAAGGAAGTTGACTTGAGCTTTGATGATGATGCCAAGGCAGAGGAAGCTTCTGTAGAAGAAGTGAAATATGAATATTCTGTAGAATATGTAATTACAATGTCTTGCCCAATTTCTACAAAGAAGAAGAATGATTTGGTAAATTACCTTGGAACTGTTGGTGATTCAGTTGAAGTAAAGGCTGAGAACAACAGGGTAATGACATCTGTAAATACAAATGAGCCTGGTGCCGTTATTAACATGGGTATGGGAATTGGCTCTCTTGTGGATATCAAGATTGAAAATCTCAAGGTATCTGCTAATGATGCTTCAGCATCCAAGGCTGCTGAGAACAAAGCTGTAGAGCCAGCACCTGTTGAGGCAACAAATGAAATTACCAAGGAAATTGGTTTTGTTGCAGTATCAATTGGCGATGGATTAAATGCCATCTTTACTGAGCTTGGAGTTGATCACATGATTGAAGGTGGTCAGACTATGAATCCAAGTACAGAAGATGTTCTTGATGCTATCAACAAGGTACCAGCTAAGACTGTATTTGTATTACCTAACAACAAGAATATTATTATGGCAGCTAATCAGGCAGCTTTACTTTCTGAGGATAAGGAAGTGAAGGTTATTCCTACCAAGACAATTCCTCAGGGTATTACAGCATTGATTAACTTCATCCCTGATGAGAGCCCAGAGGACAATGAGAAGCGTATGCTTGCTGAAATTGCCAATGTGAAGACTGGTCAGATTACTTATGCTGTTAGAGATACTGTAATCGATGACAAGGAAATCAAGATGGGTGATTATATGGGTATTGGTGATGCAGGAATCTTGTCTGTAAGCCAGGATATCACAGATACATTCATTGATATGTTGAAAGAGATGGTTGATGAGGAATCAGCTATTATCTCAATCTACTACGGAGCAGATGTTTCTGAAGAAGATGCAACTGCTTTGAGTGAAAAGATTGGTGCAGAGTTTGGTGATGTTGAAATTGAACTTCAGCAGGGCGGACAGCCTGTATATTACTACATCTGTGCAGTAGAATAATTATTATTGATTATATTGGGCGTCGCCTTTGCGGCGTCCTTTTTTATTTGATAATATATATCTATTGATATTAATTTGATTTTGATTAGGAATTATTATGGAATTATATGAGAGCTTAACCAGCATAAAAGGTGTTGGGGAGAAGACCGAGGGTTTATTTAACAAATTAGGCATATATACTGTTGGAGACTTGCTCTGGAACTATCCTAGAGATTACGAGGATTATCCGGACATTACCAATTTGGATGAAGACATAGATGCTGCCAGGGAAGATGGAATAGATCTGGTAAATGTAGGTATGAAGGTGGCTTTGGCAGGATCTGTTAAAACTCCTGCAATAATGAAGCGTACCAAGAGACTCAATATTATAACAGCTACTTATTTCTGCCCTGACAAGCCTGTTGAATGCGTATGGTTTAATAATACCTATATTCGATCAGGGATTAATATAGGCGAAATGGTGATTCTCTATGGCAGATTAAAAAGTGATGGCTACAGGTATAAGCTTGAGCAGCCTAATATTTATACCGTGGATAAATATAATAGTTTCAAATATTCCTTCCAGCCTATATATCATCTCACCAGAGGATTAAAGAATCAGAATGTGAGAAATGCTTTGAGAAATGCTATTGATACTATTCGAAGCGATGGATTTACAGATGATTTCCTGCCACAAGAGGTTATAGAGAAATATAATCTCCTAAATTATATGGATGCAGTGGAATATATGCATTTTCCTGAGAATTTTCAAGATTTAAAAGAAGGCAGAAGACGACTGGTATTTCAGGAATTTTATTATTTTATATTAAATAATGCTCTTCAGAGACGACAGGAGGTTGGAGTACTAAATACATGGGACTTCTCCAAGGATTCCTGGGCTTCTGAATTGATTTCCAAGCTGCCGTATGAGCTTACCAATGGACAAAAGGAAACTTATGACGTTATAATCCGTGATTTGCGTGGGCAGTATGTATCTCAAAGACTCATTCAGGGTGATGTGGGATCAGGAAAGACTATTGTGGCTTTCTTGAGTATGCTTATTGCTTCGGAAAATGGTTACCAATCTGTAATTATGGCTCCAACGGAAGTTCTGGCCAGACAGCATGCGGCATCCTTTGAGGAAATGGCGAGAAATTATAATCTGCCAATTGAGGTGCTATGCCTCACAGGTTCTCTTACAGCTAAGCAAAAGCGGGAGGCGTATGCTAAGATTCAAAACACTCAGGGACTTCTAATTGTAGGCACCCATGCTTTAATACAGGAGAAGGTAGAATATAATAATCTGGCTCTTGTTATAACTGACGAACAGCATCGATTTGGTGTTAAGCAAAGAGAATCCCTTGGTGAGAAGGGAGTTAGTCCTCATATGATTGTTATGAGTGCCACACCTATACCTAGAACCCTGGCTTTGATTCTCTATGGAAATATGCAGATTTCAGCGATTAAAGATATGCCTGCTAAAAGATTGCCTATTAAGACTGCTGTCATAAAGGAAAACTTAAGAGCCAATGCATACAACAAGATTGCCACAGAAATCAAGGCCGGGCATCAGGCCTATATAATCTGTCCTTTGGTTGAATCTTCTGAGTCTTCTGAATCGGAAAATGTAATGGACTATGTGGACAAAATCAATAAATACTATGGAGGTATTTATAGAATCAGTCCTTTACATGGCAAGATGAAGCCTGCTGAAAAGAATAGAATAATGCAGGAATTCTCAGAACATAATATTGATATTCTGGTATCCACAACAGTTGTTGAGGTTGGTATAAATGTGCCAAATGCCACAATTATTATGATTGAGGATGCCAATAGATTTGGATTAGCTCAGTTGCATCAGCTGAGAGGTCGAGTTGGAAGAGGAAGTGATCAGTCTTATTGCGTACTTATGGATAAATCAAAAGGTAAGGAAATAACTCCTAGACTGAAAGTAATGGGAGAGTCCACAGATGGATTCTACATTGCTGAGCAGGATTTAAAAATGAGAGGTCCTGGAGATTTCTTTGGAGTGAGACAGAGTGGAGATTTTAATTTTAAGTTAGCAGATATAATAGGAGATGCTGATGTATTAAAAGAAGCCTCAGCGGAGGTTGATAATCTGTTATCCCAGGATAACAAACTGGAAAATCATCCTAAACTGAAGCTTCACTTGAATTCTTTTGTAAAAGACAACAATCTAATACTTTAAAGAATTATTATTTAATTCTCTCTAAATTAGCAATTGATGGAGTGGCTATCATGGAGTAGTTGGTATAGTAAACTACAAATCCAGGAGCTGCTCCATTTGGTTTCTTTACATTTTTCTTCTGGAGATAGTCAATCTCAACCTTTTCATTATCTGACAGGGAAGAATAATAGCCTGCCAATGCTGCAGCTGTCTCAAAGGTGTCATCGGGCAATTCCTGATTCTCGCTTTTTACAATTACATGAGAGCCAGGAGCTCCCTTTGCATGAAACCACCAATCATTTCCTGTGGCAAATTTAAAGGTTAACTGATCATTTTGCTGGTTGTTCTTACCTACATACATGTGGAAGCCGTTCTTGTCCACGAAGTGCATAGGCTCGCTTTTATCTCTGATTTTCATTTTGCTATTCTTGCGCTTTTTGATAAAACCAAAGTTTGATAGTTCTTCCTTGATGGCGTTTAAATCCCCATCATTTTCCGCAAAGGAGAGAGCAGTTTCAATGGATTCTAATATTTCTATTTCTTTTTCTGTCTCCAATATATATTGATCCAAGGCTTCTGCAGTTCGCTTAAGCTTATTATATTTATCAAAATATTTCTTGGCATTTTCCATTGGAGAGATGGTAGGATCCAGAGGGATTCTAAGTTCAGTATTGTCATAATAATTGACTACATCAATATATTTATCACCGGCCCCAGCCTGGTATCCGTAAGTGTGAAGCATCTCTCCATAGATTTTATATTTATCTTTTTTCTCGGTGTCGGATAGTTGCTTCTTCTGCAATTGATATTTCTTGCGGTCTCTATCTAAATGGATTGAGATAATCTTGCGCAAATCCGTGGATTTCTGATGTATGTTGGTATATTTATTCTTCTGGGCATAGAAGCTTACCAGAACCTGAGATATGGAATCTGCAGCTATCTCTTCGTAATCAGAATACATTGTAAGCTTAATAGGAGCGAAGTCCACTGGTTTATCATTTTCCATGTCATAATATACATACATCTGGAAATTTCTCGTTTTGATGGTATTAATTAAATCAAACAACTGATTCTTCCAGGCTTCAACCTGGTCAGGGCTAAGAGAAGCCGTAACAACATCATCGTCTAATCCTGCACGATATGCAACTTCGTGGGCGATTACAGGAGATATTCCTACCAGATTCTGATACAGAGCCTTGCACAGAGAAGCTGGTTTGCTGGCAATAATATTTATGAATTCTTCTTCAGTTAATTCAAGAGGATTCAGCTTGCCCTCCTGAGTTGGAATGAAATATTCTCTGTTAGGCAGCACTTCACGGACTGAACTAACCTGAGCTGATATATGCTTGATGCTGTCCATGATAATATTGTCGCTGTTACAGAATATTATATTGCTGTGTTTGCCCATTAATTCCACATATAAATATTTCACAGCAGGATCCCCTAATTCATCTAAATGCTCAATTTTGAAGCGTATAACTCGCTCTAAACCGGGCTGTGAGACTTCTGTAATTCGACCATTGCCAATGTGCTTGCGCAGAAGCATACAGAAATTAGGTGCAACCTGAGGTGACACCTTGTTTTCATCTGTTAAATATATAAATGGGAGAGTTGGGTTTGCTGATATTAGCAAACGATTCTTGCCCTTGATACCTTTGAAGGTAAATAGAATCTCGTTCTTTTCAGGTTGAGCTATTTTGCTTATTCTCTGGTTTAAAATAGTATCGTTGCATTCCTTTACGATGGATGCAATTGTAATTCCGTCTAAAGCCATGTTTTGTACTCCATAAATTCAAAATAATTTAACATGAAAATTATATACAAAAAAACCGAAAAATTAAAGAAAAATAAAGGAGTTTTTCACAGATTTTCGCTGATTTGTTTGACCTTTTGTAATCCCTTTTATATAATAAAAATATCTATGCAATGATGACATTTTTATGTAATTATATACAAGTGTCGCAATTTATATTTATTTCGTGGAGGCGCCTTATGGCAAGGAGTATGACAGGCTTCGGCCGCGGTGAATTTGAAGATTCTACACACAAGATTATTGTGGAAATGAAATCGGTAAATCATCGTTTCTTGGATTTGAATATTAAAATGCCTAGAAAGCTTAATGCTTTCGAGGGAGATGTTCGAAACTATCTGAAGAGCAGATTGATTCGTGGAAAGGTTGATATATTTATTAACATTGAAGAGTCTGCGGAAGCTTCAATTTCTGTTAAATATAATTCAGAAATTGCCAATATGTATTTGGATAATTTAAAGAAAATGTCTCAGGAGATGGAACTTGAATTTGATATTAAGACAAGCCATTTGTCCAGATATCCAGACGTGTTGGAAGTGGAGGACTTGCAGGAGGATGAAGAGAATTTAGCTCATATTCTCATGAAGGCTCTTGAGCTTGCAACAGATAAGTTTATTGAAAATAGAGAATCTGAGGGTGAACGCCTAAAGGCAGATCTTATTGCCAAGGTTGACGAGATGAATTCTTATGTGGACATATTAGAACGCAGAAGTCCTGAAATTATTCAGGAATATTCTGACAGACTTCGTGAGAAGATTACAAATCTGGTTGGTGATGGCAATATTGATGAGAGCAGAATTGCATCTGAGATTGTTATCTATGCTGACAAGATATGTATTGATGAGGAAATGGTTAGACTTCGTTCTCATGTAAATGAGACCAAGAAAGTTTTAGAGGAAAATGATGAAGTTGGAAGAAAACTTGATTTCATCGCTCAGGAAATGAACCGTGAATCCAATACGATTCTCTCAAAGTCCACAGATATAGAAATTGCAAATATTGGAATTGAGCTCAAGACTTTAATTGAAAAGATTCGCGAGCAGATTCAGAATTTGGAGTAATTATGTCATTTGTAAATATAGGATTTGGAAATATAATCAATACCGACAAAGTTGTATCTATTGTTACACCTGATTCGGCACCTGTTAAGAGACTTGTACAGAAGGCTAAGGAAGATGGCATTGTAGTTGATGCTACACAGGGCAGAAGAACAAGGGGAGTTATAATTACAGATTCTCATGTGATTCTCTCATCATTGGTTCCGGATACTATTGCAAGTCGTACCAAGCAGGCAGATTATAAAAAGGAGGAAGATGCAATATGAAACAAACAGGTTTGATAATTGTATTGTCTGGTTTTTCTGGTGCTGGTAAAGGTACCATTATGAAACATTTATTAAAATCACATCCCGGCGAGTTTAATTTATCAATTTCTGCTACAACAAGACAGAAACGCCAGGGAGAGGAAGATGGCAGAGATTATTTCTTTAAAACCAGAGAAGAATTTGATGCCATGATAGAAAATGGTGAATTATTGGAATATGCTACATTTAACGACAATTCCTATGGCACACCAAAATCATATGTAGAACAGTTGGTTAACGAAGGCAAGGATGTACTTCTTGAAATTGAAATTCAGGGTGCTCTTCAGGTTAAGAAGATTTTCCCTGAGGCAGTTTTATTATTTGTTATGCCTCCATCAGCTGATGCTCTCAAGGAGCGCTTACTTGGCAGAGGCACAGAGACAGAGGAAGTTGTAGCACAGAGACTTGCTATTTCTACCAAGGAATCACAGTATATGAGTCAGTATGACTATCTGGTAGTTAATGATGAATTAGAAAATGCTGTGGAAAATGTGTATTCAATCATTTCTAGTGAACATCTCAAAACTTCTAGAAATGTTGAAAATATAAATATCATTAAAGAAGATTTAAAGAAATTTGAAAGGAGTTAATATAAAATGATACATCCATCTTATGTTGAATTAATGAGAGTAGTAAATGATAATGCAGAGGAAATCGGTGAGGAGCCAGTTGTAAATAGTCGTTACAGCATTGTTACTGCAACAGCTAAGCGTGCTAGACAGATTATTGATGGTGATGAGACACTTATTGATACAAAGCAGGGAGACAAGCCTCTTTCTACAGCTGTAGCAGAACTTTACTCAGGGGAATTGAAAATTTTGACAGATGAGGAAGCTGAAATTGCCAAGGCTGAAGCTGAAGAAGCTGCAAGAATTGCTGCTGAGCAGGCTGCTGCTAAGGCTGCCGAGGAAGCTGCCAAGGCTGCAGAAGAGAATGCAGAGGCTGAGGCTACAGAGGAATAGTAATGAAATTATTATTTGTTTCACTAGGTTGCGATAAAAACCTGGTAGATACTGAGCATATGTTATCTCGTCTGGTTAAGCATGATTTTGTATTGACTGATGATGAAAATGAAGCAGATGTTATTGTAGTAAATACCTGTTGTTTCATTAGCGATGCTATGGAAGAAAGTATTAATACACTTATTGAACTGGGACAACTGAAGGAAGCTGGTAACTTAAAGGTTTTGGTTGCCTGTGGTTGCCTGGCTCAGCGCTATGCGGAGGATATTCGCAATGAGATTCCTGAAGTCGATGCCATTGTAGGTACCAATTCCTATGATGAGATTGTAGAAGCAATCAATAATTCATTATCTGGTGATAACAGAGAATATATGAAGTCTCTGGAGGGATTACCTGACAATTCAGAAGGCAGATTTGTAACAACAGGCGGACATTATGCTCATTTAAAAATTGCTGAGGGGTGTGACAAACACTGTACATATTGCGTTATTCCTTCTATTCGTGGAAACTACAGAAGTGTACCAATGGAAGATATTATTGCTGAAGCTACTAAGTTGGCAGCTGGCGGAGTGTCAGAACTGATTCTAGTAGCTCAGGAGACAACACTCTATGGTACGGATTTATATGGCAGAAAAGCTCTGCCAGAGCTGCTTAATAAACTAAGCGAGATTGACGGAATCCATTGGATTCGCTTGCAATATTGTTATCCTGAGGAAATCACTGAGGAAATAATTGATGTTATGGCTTCAAATCCAAAAGTATGTCATTATATCGATATGCCAATTCAGCATTGCGATGATGAAATACTTGGCAGAATGGGTAGAAAAACCAATGAGGCTGATATTAGAAATATTGTGAAAGCTCTGAGAGAGAAAATGCCTGATATATGTATCCGCACTACACTGATATGTGGATTTCCAGGTGAGACAGAAGAAGCTTTTGAGAAACTATTGAAATTTATAGAGGATATGAAATTTGATAGATTAGGTTCATTCCCTTATTCGAGACAGGAAAATACACCTGCTGCTGAATTTGATAATCAGATTCCAGAAGAAGTAAAGCTGCAGAGGGTAGATAAGGTAATGCAGTTACAACAGCAGATTTCAATGGAAGTCAATGAGAGCTTCATTGGCAAGGAATTGGAAGTATTTGTTGTTGGAAAAATCCCTGAGGACGGGGTGTTTGTTGCTAGAAGTTTCAGGGATGCACCTGATGTGGACGGTTTTGTTTTCATTAATTCTCATAGAGAATTAGTTTCGGGTGAATATGTAAAGGTATTAATTACTGGGGCGCATGAATATGATCTAGTAGGAGAACTATTATGAATTTACCAAACAAATTAACTATTTTTAGAGTATTACTAATTCCATTTTTTGTAGTAGTACTATTGATTAATCCTGATAACTCAATTAACCGTTATATTGCTGATACAATTTTTATTATTGCAAGTCTTACAGATATGTTGGATGGCAAGATTGCCCGCAAATATAATCTTGTTACAGACTTCGGCAAGTTTATGGATCCTTTGGCAGACAAACTTCTGGTTTGCTCAGCTCTCATTTGCCTTATTGAGACAAGACAGGTTCCAGCATGGGTTGTAATTATTATTATCGCCAGAGAATTTGTAATCAGTGGATTCAGATTGGTTGCATCAGACAATGGTATTGTAATTGCCGCTAGCTACTGGGGCAAATTCAAGACTGTATTCCAGATGTTTATGATTATTGTAATGGTTGCAAATATTGACCATATTGTAGCTTACACATTGGGACAGATTCTGATGTATATTGCTTTGGTTCTTACAGTTGTATCACTTATTGATTATCTGTACAAAAACAAAGATGTATTAAAGGAACAGAAATAATGTATTCTGCAGAAGCTCTTGTACACAGACTAAAATCTAATAATTATATTGTAACTACTGCAGAATCCTGTACTGGTGGCTTGATTGCCGGTGCAATTACAGATATTCCCGGTTCTTCCAATTGCTTCAAGGAGGGTTTTGTAACCTATTCCAACGAGGCTAAGGTCAAAAATCTCGGTGTTTCGGCTGAGACCATTGATACTTATGGCGTTGTAAGCAGACAGGTTGCAGCTGAGATGGCCCAGTGCCTGTTGGAGAGATCCACCGCAGATTTTGCTTTGTCTGTTACTGGTGTAGCAGGTCCGGATGGTGGCACAACAGAAACCCCTGTTGGAAGAGTATATATTGGCTGTGCTTCATCTGCTGGATGCAAAGTTATTGAGAATACCTATTCAGGCGACAGACACTTGGTTCGTGTCCAGGCCGTAGAAGATGCATTAAAATTATTAGATGCATCTATAGATTATTATGAGGATGTAAATGAGAGTAATTGCAGGAAGTAAGAGAAGATTAAATCTGAAAACCATAAAAGGTTTAGAAACCAGACCAACAACAGATAGAATAAAGGAAACTTTGTTCAATATGATTTCCACAGATATTTACGATGCTAATTTCTTGGATTTGTTTGCTGGAAGCGGCCAAATGGGAATCGAAGCCCTTAGCCGTGGCGCCAGATTCGCCTGGTTTATTGAAAATAATAGAGAAGCCGTGAAAGTAATAAATGAAAACCTGGATTTCACTGATTTACAAAGTCAGTCCAAGGTTATTCAGGGAGATTTCAAATCTGCTTTGAATTCCCTGAAAGGTGAATCATTTCATATTATTTTCGCAGATCCGCCATACAAAGCAGGATATGAGAGAGAAATTCTTGCTTTAATTGCCCGTAATGAATTGTTGGCAGAAGATGGCTATATTATTATTGAGGCTGATTTAAAGACGGATTTTAACTTTATATCTGAATTAGGATACGATATAATAAAAGAGAAATTATATAAAACTAATAAACATATTTTTTTGAGAGTAAAAGAAAATGAGTAGAGCTATTTATCCTGGGAGTTTTGACCCAGTTACTTTTGGACATTTGGATATAATAGAACGTTCAAGCAAAATGTTTGATGAAGTCATTATTGGTGTATTATGTAATAGTGCCAAGCAATCATTATTTACTGTTGAAGAGAGAGTGGATATGATTCGTAAAATGACTGATAAATATGATAATGTGAAGGTTATGTCCTTTGAAGGTTTACTGATAGATTTCGCCAAGGAAGTGGATGCCACTATTATAATTCGTGGCCTTCGTGCAGTTACAGATTTTGATTATGAAATTCAGATTGCTCAGACTAACAAGGTGGAATATGATAAATTAGAAACTATATTTATGGCAACATCTTTGCAATATTCATATTTAAGTTCGACTATTGTGCGAGAGTTCGCTTCATATGGTGGAGACATAAGTAGATTTGTACCTGAGGAGATTGTTCCTCTGGTAGAAGATAAATTCAAGAAATAAGGAGAAAAGAAAATGGCTAGTAGTGGTATTGAGGAAATCATTGATGAGATCGAAGATTATATTGATAGTTGCAAGCCAGCTACATTTTCACAATCAAAGATCACAGTCAACAGAGATGAATTAGAAAGCTTATTGTCAGAACTTCGTTCAAAGACTCCTGAGGAAATCAGAAGATATCAGAAGATTATCAGCAATAAGGAAGCAATTCTTGCTGACGCCCACAACAAGGCTGATCAGATTATTGCGCAGGCTCAGATTCAGACTGATCAATTAGTAAGTGAACATCAGATTATGCAGCAAGCTTATGCTAAGGCCAACGAGGTTGTTATGCTTGCTACCAAGAATGCACAGGATATGCTTGACAAGGCAACAGCTGATGCAAATGATATTAGACAGGGAGCTATTGCTTACACTGACGAGTTGCTGAAAAATATTGAGATTGTCCTTACAAATTCTATGGAGACAACACAGGCTAGAACAGAGACATATTTGAATACTATGCAGCAGTATCTGGATGTAGTTGTTGCCAATAGACAGGAGCTCAATCCTACACCGGAACCAACACCAGTTGTTACACCTGCTCCAAAGGCAGTTGAGAAGCCGGTAAATGAACCAGCAGACAAGAATTCTTCAGCAGATTCCAAGAACGAGGAAGAAGAGTTACCATCAATTGATATTCCTGAATCTTTTTTTAATAAGTCATAAATATAATATTGCGGCATCGTTTTGATGCCGCTTATTTTCTTTATTGGAAAATGCTGTAATATTTTGTTGGGCATATATAGCATTTTATTTTTAAATATTTATTAAAGGATTAAGTATGCGACTGGATAAATATTTATCACAGGCTGGTGTAGGTACCAGAAGTGAGGTCAAGAAGCTTATTAAGCATAATCGTATAAAGGTAAATGGAACTGTTATCACAGACTGTGGCTATGGAGTAATAGAATCTGCAGATACAGTTCTTTTTGATGATAAGACAATTTCCTATGAAGAGTTTGTGTATTATATTTTCCACAAGCCGGGAGATTGTGTCTGTGCCAACGAGGACAGAGATAATAAAACGGTATTTGAATATTTCAAAGGTGTAAATATCAGAGATTTATTCACTGTTGGTCGACTGGACAAGGATACAGAAGGACTTCTCATTGTGACAAATGATGGAGATTTATCCCACAGATTGTTAAGCCCCAAGAAGCATGTAGACAAAACTTATTTCTTGAAATGCAAAGAAGAGGTTTCTGATGAGGATATTAAAGCTCTGGAAAATGGAGTAGATATTGGTGATGAGAAAATTACACTTCCTGCCAGGGTTTCACGGGGAGACGAACCTAATGAGATATATCTGACTATCAAGGAAGGTAGATATCATCAGGTTAAGAGAATGCTCCAAGCAGTTGGCAATGAGGTTATATATTTGAAAAGAATCACCATGGGCAAATTTGAACTAGATGATTTGCCAATGGGTGAATATAGATTAATGAATGAGAGAGAATTAGAATATGTTGCAGGATATAAAGGCGGTAATATTTGATTTAGATGGAACTTTGGTAGATTCCATGTGGATGTGGAAACAGATTGATATAGATTATCTGAAGCTTCATAACATTCCAATGGATGAGAATCTACAGAAGAATATTGAGGGAATGAGCATGAAAGAGACAGCTTATTACTTCAAGAATACTTATAATATTTCAGATTCCATTGAGGAGATGATGGATACATGGAATGAAATGGCCCGTGAAACCTATGAGAATAAGGTGGATTTCAAGAGAGGCTGTGAGAATTTCCTGAAAAATCTCAAATCCAAAGGAATCAAAACAGGTATTGCCACAAGTAATTCCAGAGAGCTTTTGGATGCTGTGACAGATGCTTTGAATCTGGATAGATATATAGACTGCTTCAAGACAGGTGACGAGGTGGGAGCTGGAAAGCCTGCTCCTGATATTTATCTATCTGTTGCAAATCATCTTAATGTAAATCCAGAAGAATGTCTGGTATTTGAGGATATTATCCCAGGGCTTCAGGCTGGAATTAATGCGGGAATGAAGACCTGTGCAGTTAGAGATGATTATTCCATGGATGTGGATGATGCCAAGAATGACATGGCTGATTATTATATTATTGATTACACGGATGAGAGATTATTATAATGGCAAATGGATTTATGCCTGTTAGCAAACAGGATATGCAAGAATTAAATATTGACCAGTTGGACTTCGTATATGTATCAGGAGATGCTTATGTAGATCATCCTTCTTTTGCTGTGGCTATAATTACAAGAGTGCTTCAAGCCCATGGCTTCACTGTTGGCGTTATAGCTCAACCGGATTGGAAGGATGACAAGTCTATCACTGTCCTGGGAAAGCCTAGACTGGGATTCCTTGTTTCTGCAGGAAATATGGATTCCATGGTCAATCATTATACTGTATCCAAGAAGCATCGTGATTTTGATAATTATTCTCCAGGGGGAGAGATGGGCCATCGCCCGGATTACGCCTGTGTAGTATATGGTAATCTAATTAGAAGAACTTACAAGGATGTGCCAATTATCTTAGGTGGTATTGAAGCCAGTTTGAGAAGAATGGCTCATTATGATTACTGGTCTAATAAATTAAAGAGATCTATTCTATTGGATTCCGGAGCTGACTTAATATCTTATGGAATGGGTGAGAAATCAGTTATAGCCATTGCTGAGGCTTTGGATTCAGGGATTGATGTATCTGATATAACATTTATCCCAGGGACTGTATACAAGGCTAGAAATACAGATACAGTAGTTGATGGTATTAAACTTCCAACTTACGAGGAATTATTGGCTGATAAGTTAAATTATGCCAAGAGTTTCAATGTACAGCACAATAATACAGACCCATTTACAGGCAAGACAATGTATGAGGAATATCCTCATAGCGTATTCGTTATTCAGAATCCGCCACAGGAACCATTGTCTCAAATTGAGATGGATGATGTATATGCTTTGCCTTATACCAGAAAATATCATCCTATGTATGAAAGCAAAGGTGGAATCCCTGCCTTGAGAGAGGTGAAATTCTCTCTTATAAGCAATAGGGGTTGCTTTGGTGGATGTAATTTCTGTGCTTTGACTTTCCATCAGGGTAGAATTATACAGACAAGAAGTCAGGAGTCTATTATAAATGAGGCCAAAATTCTCATAGAAGATCCTGAATTCAAAGGTTATATTCATGATGTTGGCGGTCCAACTGCTAATTTCAGAAAGCCTTCCTGCAAGAAGCAGCTAAAGCATGGTGTATGTCCTAACAGACAATGCCTGTTTCCAACTCCTTGCAAGAATTTAGAGGTTGATCACAAGGAATATATATCCCTTCTTCGTAAGCTTCGTTCACTAAAGGGTGTGAAGAAGGTCTTTATCAGATCAGGTATTAGATTTGATTATGTATTAGCTGATAATAATGACGAATTTATAACAGAACTTTGCAGATATCATGTAAGTGGTCAGTTGAAGGTAGCTCCTGAACATATATCTGATGAAGTTTTGAAATATATGGGCAAGCCAAGTGTATCTGTATATAACCGTTTTATTGATAAATATTTCAAGGTTAATGACAAGTATGATATGAAGCAATATCTGGTTCCATATCTTATGTCTTCCCATCCAGGTTCCACCCTCAAAGAGGCAGTGGAGCTGGCGGAATATATTAGAGATTTGGGCTACATGCCTCAGCAGGTACAGGATTTCTATCCAACACCATCTACCATGTCAACCTGCATGTATTATACTGGCGTGAATCCTGCTACTTTAGAGCCTGTATATGTAACACATAATCCTCATGAGAAAGCAATGCAGAGAGCTTTGATTCAATATCGTAATCCTGAAAATTATGATTTGGTGAAAGAAGCTTTGTTAAAGGCTCACCGAGAGGACTTAATTGGTTTTGATGAGAAATGTCTCATTCCACCTAGAAAATTACATTCCAAGAATTCTAATGATCACAAGAAGATTAAGACTGGTAAGACTGCCAATACTAAAAAGTATACTGGTAATAAATCTAAATCAGGGGATTTTGATAAGAACTCAAGAGCAAATGCTAAAGATCATTATAAGAAGAATTCAAAGAGTAATAATACTTCTAAAGGCAGAAAATCTAACCATGGTGGTTCAAAACCTAAGAACAGTAGAAAAAGATAATATAGCGAGAGAATATGAAAGAAATAATAATCACTTCCGCTGATGCTGGCGGTAGATTAGACAAATATTTAAATAGATATTTTGCAGAAGCATCTATGGGCTTCTTATACAAAATGCTTCGCAAAAAGAATATAAAATTAAATGATGCCAAAGCCAGTGGCAAGGAAATTCTCAAAGAAAATGACTGCATCAAGGTCTTTTTCTCAGATGATACTTTCATGAAAATGAAAGGACAGAGCATAGACATTTCCCAGGAGGTTTCTGCTGATATAGATGTCATCTATGAGAATAATGATATATTGATTGTAAATAAGCCTGCAGGAGTTCTGTCTCAAAAGGCTGCTGCCTCTGACATATCCATAAATGAGATGATTCTGTCTTATCTTATGAAAACCAAACAGATATCAGAGGATTCAATTCATGGTTTTAAGCCTTCTATTGCCAACAGACTGGATAGAAATACTTCTGGATTGATTTTGGCAGGCAAGACTTTAAAGGGACAACAATATCTGTCGCAGGCCTTGAAGGACAGAAGCTGCATCAAGATATATCATGCAATTGTAGCTGGAGAAATGGATAGAGAGATTAATCTATCTGGTTATTTACAGAAAAATGACAAGACCAACGAGGTGAAAATTCTCAAAAATTATGAGGATGGAGCCAAGGAAATCAAGACGGATATTGTACCTCTTAAAACCAACGGCAGATATACTTTGGTTCAGGTGCATCTGATTACAGGTCGTACACATCAGATTAGAGTACATTTATCATCCATTGGTTATCCAATTATTGGAGATTATAAATATGGCGTAGATGCGTTAAATGCCAGAGCCAGGAAGCAATTTGGAGTGAAATCACAACTGCTTCATGCTTATTCTATAGAATTTGAAGATGGACATAAATATATTGCTCCAAGGCCGGCTATATTTGACAAGCTTATTAATTAATGTGAGGAAGTAAAATGGCAACATGGAATTCCAGAGGTCTGAGGGGTTCAGGCTTAGAAGATTTAATAAATAGAACAAATGAAACTTATGCTAATAATAATCTGTGTCTCATACAGAAAATCCCTACACCTATTACACCTGTGGAGATCAATCATTCTACAAGACAGATTACATTGGCTTATTTTGATAAGAAAAGTACAGTGGATTATATAGGTGCTGTACAGGGAATTCCTGTTTGCTTTGATGCCAAGGAGAGCAAGACTGATACATTTCCTCTGCAAAATGTACATGAACACCAGGTTCGTTTCATGAAAGAATTCGAGAAGCAACAGGGAATTGCTTTTCTTATCATATTATTTACCGAGAGAAATGTATATTACTATATGACTTACAATGAGTTACAAAAGTTTTGGGAAAGAGCAGAAAATGGGGGGCGTAAGAGTATCAGATTCGAGGAGTTGGATTCCAAATACTTCTTTGAATCTAAGCCTGAAGTTCTGGTTCCTTATCTGGACATGATTCAATTAGATTTAAACAATAGACCATAGATTATTGCATCTTGACATTGCAGGGGTTCTTTAATATAATTTGTTTAGTTATTTACCACTTTACCAAAGTAAAGATATAGGAGAAGAAATATGAATGATTCAAGATTACATACACCAGAGGGTGTGAGAGATATATATGGAAAAGAATGTAAGAACAAGCATTTCCTTATAAGTGCAATGGAAGAGACTGTAAAGAGCTATGGATATTCTTTTATTGAGACTCCTTCCTTTGAATTTATTGATATATTCGGCAGTGAAGTAGGAACCACTCCATCCAAGGAATTGTACAAGTTCTTCGACAGGGAAGGTAATACTTTGGCTTTGCGTCCAGATATGACACCTTCCATTGCAAGAGCAGCTTCGAAATTCTTTGATCCTGATACCAAGCCGGTTCGTCTCAGCTATTATGGCAATGTATTTGTAAATAATAATAGCTATCAGGGTAGATTAAAGGAATCAACTCAGCTTGGCTGCGAATTTATGGGAGATAATTCCATTGATGCTGACAGTGAAGTTATTGCTTTGGCAGTAAATAATCTGTTAAAGGTTGGTCTTACAGAATTTCAGATAAGCATTGGCCATGTAGATATATTCAAAGGCTTGATGGAAGCAGCTAAGTTAGATGCTGAATCTGAGAACAGAGTGAGAGTTTTGATTACCAACAAGAATTTCTACGGCGTGGAGGAACTTCTTGCTGGTAAAGGAATTTCTCAGGATTTAATTGAAATATTTACCATGCTTGGGAAGATGTACAACTGTCCATGTGAATGGAAGGATTTCTTAGATAAGACCAAGAATTATCCTCAGATTTACAATGCGCTGAATTATTTACAGGATTTGTATGATATTTTACAAGTATATGGAGTATCAAAATATATCTCCTTTGAGCTGGGAATGGTGAGCCCTTATCAGTACTACACAGGAATTCTCTTCGGTGGATATACCTATGGAAGCGGCGAGCCTATTGTGCGAGGCGGTAGATATGATGATTTGTTATCTTACTACGGCAAGGAAGCGCCAGCTATTGGTTTTGCCATTTATATTGATCAGCTTCTCATGGCTATGGAGCGTCAGAAGATCAATATTTTCCAGGATGAAAAGCCTGAAGTGCTGCTGTATACTTCTGACAAGCTGAAGGAAGCTGTGGCTACTACAAATGAAATGAGAAATGCTGGCAAAGATGTGACTATGGTTCGTGTAGCTTCAAAGGAAGAGGCCCAGAGTGTGCAAAGCACTTATACTGATACAAGTTTTACTATTCTGGATTAAATGAGGTATATATTATGGGAAATGATAGATATTTGACCATCGCCCTGGGAAAAGGTCGATTGGCAAAGAAGACATTGGAATTATTTGAAAAGATTGGCATCACCTGTGATGAGATGAAGGATCCTGATACAAGAAAGCTTATTTTCGTCAACGAAGAATATAAATTAAGATTTTTTCTCGCCAAGGGACCGGATGTTCCAACTTATGTAGAATATGGTGCGGCTGACATTGGTATTGTAGGTGAGGATACCATTTTAGAGGAAGCCAGAAACATATATGAGGTTTTGGATTTAGGCTTTGGTAAATGTAGAATGTGCGTCTGCGGACCAAAGGGCGCCCAGGATTTGTTGAATCATCAGGAATTAATTAGAGTGGCAACCAAATATCCTAGAATTGCCAAGGACTATTTCTATAATCAGAAGCATCAGACAGTGGAGATTATCAAATTGAATGGTTCTATTGAATTAGCTCCAATTGTAGGCTTGTCTGAGGTGATAGTGGATATTGTAGAAACAGGTAATACCCTAAGGGAAAATGGTTTGGATGTATTGGAAGTTGTATGTCCGCTATCTGCTAGAATGGTAGTTAACCAGGTGAGTATGAAGATGGAAAATGAGAGAATCACCAAGCTTATTGCTGATTTAAAGGGAGCGTTGGGACAGAATTAATTATAATCGGAGGCAATATGAGAATATTAGATTTAAACCCGGATACAACATCAGATATTTTGGAAAATTTATTGAAGAGAAGCCCTAACAGCTACGGTGAGTTTGAGGCCAGAGTCAATGATATTATTTCAAATGTTAAGGAAAATAGAGACAAGGCAGTATTTGAATATACTGCAAAATTCGATGGAGCTTCCATTGATGCAACCAATATCGAAGTGACAGAGGAAGAAATTAAGGAAGCCTATGAGCTGGTTGATGCCAAGCTTCTTGATGTAATCAGAAAGGCTTTGGTAAATATTAGAGATTATCACAGCTTACAGAAGCAAAACAGTTGGTTTAACAGCAATGAAAAGGGAATAATACTTGGTCAGAAGATTACACCTCTTGATAAGGTGGGAGTCTACGTGCCAGGTGGCAAAGCAGTATATCCATCATCTGTTCTTATGAATGTAATGCCAGCCAAGGTTGCAGGAGTCAATACTATTATTATGACTACTCCATGTGATAAATCAGGCAAGGTATATCCATCAACTCTTGTTGCTGCCAAGGAAGCTGGAGTTGATAAAATCTATAAAGTAGGTGGAGCTCAGGCCATTGCAGCTATGGCTTTTGGAACTGAATCAATTCCAAAGGTTGATAAGATTGTAGGTCCGGGAAATATTTATGTAGCTCTTGCCAAAAAGGCTGTATTTGGTTATGTAAGTATTGATTCCATTGCGGGTCCAAGTGAAATACTGGTTTTGGCTGATGAGACTGCCAATGCTAAATTTGTTGCAGCAGATTTATTGTCACAGGCTGAGCATGATGAGATGGCTTCAGCTATTTTGATAACAACCAGCAAGAAACTTGCTCAGGAAGTATCTGACTGGGTTGATTATTTCCTGCAGAAGCTTTCTAGAGCGGATATTATCTCTAAATCATTGGAGAATTATGGATATATTCTGGTGGCAGAGAATATGGATGATGCTATTGATGCGGTAAATGAAATTGCATCAGAGCATTTGGAACTGGTTACAGCTAATCCATTTGATACAATGACTAAGATCAAAAATGCAGGAGCAATATTCCTTGGAAATTACAGTTCGGAACCTCTTGGAGATTATTTTGCAGGTCCTAATCATGTATTGCCAACCAATGGTACTGCTAAATTCTTCTCACCTTTGTCTGTGGATGATTTCATTAAGAAATCAAGCATTATCAGTTATTCCAAGGAGGCTCTTGAAGAGGTATATCCTGACATTGTAGCCTTTGCAGAATGTGAGAAATTAACTGCTCATGCCAACTCCATCAGAACACGTTTTGAGGAGACATAATTTATAGAAAATTTATTTGTGATAATATGTAGATAAGAGTAAAATTATTATGCGACGTAAAAATATCTAGGAGGAAACCAGAGTGTCGGAAAATAGAATTGCAGAGATTTCTCGTAAGACAAAAGAGACGGATATTACTATAAAAATCAATATTGATGGTACAGGAAAATCTAATATTTCAACTGGCATCGGTTTCTTTGACCACATGTTGGAGGGTTTTGCCCGTCATGGTTTATTCGATTTGGATGTAGATATTCAGGGTGATTTAAATGTGGATTGTCATCATACAATAGAAGATTGCGGAATTGTATTGGGAAATGCAATTAAGCAGGCAATAGCAAACAAGGTGGGAATCCGCAGATATGGAAGTTGTATTCTGCCAATGGATGAGTCATTGGTTATGTGCGCCATTGATTTGTCAGGAAGACCTTATTTATCATACGATGCTAATTTCACTGCTGAGAGAATCGGCTATATGGATACAGAGATGATCAAGGAATTTTTCTATGCCATTTCTTATTCAGCTGGCATGAATCTCCATATTCAGGTGATGAAAGAGGGCAATAATCATCATATGGCTGAGGCAATGTTTAAATCATTTGCCAAAGCCCTTGATATGGCTACAACCAATGATCCTAGAATTTTAGATATATTATCTACAAAGGGAGTATTGTAAAATGGAGCAGAAAAATATTGTAGCAACCATCTATATCAAGGATGGTTATGCTGTAAAAGACCCAGAGCATCTAGACAACAAGATGGATGTATTAGAATTAGCTAGATTATACAATGATAGCGGAATTGACAAGATTATCTGTTATGACTTATCAGATAATTATGATGAGCATGAGAAGAATATTCAGACCATCAAGGAGATTAATAGAACAATTGATATTAAGACTGCTGGCGGTGGAAATATCAAGAGACTTGATGATGTGAAGAAATTTATATATGCAGGTTGTGTAGAAGTTGTATTAAATGGTTCAAAACCTGAATCAGTAGAGCTTCTCAAAGCCGCCAGTGAGAGATTTGGTCAGGACAAGATTTTGGTTTCTCTCAAAACTATTGATTTCATTTTCAAAACCAAGGATTTCCTGGAAGATAATGTTCATGAATTAATTATATACAATGATGCATTGATGCTAAGTCTGGAAGGAATGACAGATGTTCCTTACATTCTTGATGTACCTAAATATGACTTTGAATATATTAAAGAGAAATTGTCTTCAGACAAGATCCGTGGAATCTGTGGTGATTTCCTGAATAATCGTGAGGAAGCTGATGTTATGCAGCTTAAATGTGATTTGTCTGATGCAGGAATCAAGATGGATAATTTCGAGCCTAAGTTAACCTGGAGCGATTTGAAGGTTAACAGTGACGGATTGGTGCCAGTTGTTGTTCAGGATTTCCAGACTATGGAAGTTCTCATGGTTGCCTACATGAATGAAGAGGCCTTTGATAATACAATTCGAATCGGCAAAATGACTTACTGGAGCAGAAGCCGTGAGGAATTATGGGTGAAGGGCGAGACCAGTGGACATTATCAGTATGTTAAGAGCTTATCTGCTGATTGTGATTTTGATACTATTTTGGCCAAGGTATCACAGGTTGGTGGAGCTTGCCATACAGGTTCTTACAGCTGTTTCTTTAACGAGATTGTAAAGAAGGAATATACAGAGAAGAATCCTTTGAAAATATTTGAAACAGTATATGACATTATTGTGGAGCGTCGTATGCATCCTAAGGAAGGCTCATATACCAATTATCTCTTTGACAAGGGTGAGGATGTGATTCTCAAGAAGCTTGGGGAGGAAGCCACTTCTCTTGTAATTGCAGCCAAGAATCCTGGTAACGAAGGAATCAAAGAGGAAATGTCTGATTTCATTTACCTCATGATGGTGCTTATGGTTAAATATAATATTACATGGGAAGACATAACCCGAGAGCTTTCTCAGAGATAGTTAGTCTAAGTTGAAATTCTATGTTATAATAATGCAGTTCATATTATATGAGCTGCATTATTGATTTTAGAGGATAATATATATGAAAAAACTTGCTTTATCAGATGATATATTGATGGAAATCGATAAGCCTGCCCGCTATTTGGGAAATGAGATGAATGTGGTTGTAAAAGACCCTTCAAAGGTGGATATTCGATTTGCTATGTGTTTTCCTGATGTGTATGAAATTGGTATGTCACATCTTGGAATTCAAATTTTATATGAAATGTTAAATCGTCGGGATGATGTATATTGCGAGCGTGTCTATTCACCATGGCCTGATTTACATGAGATTATGGTTCGTGACAGAATCCCCTTATTTGCTTTGGAAAGCCAGGATGAATTGCGCAAATTTGATTTTATCGGAATCACTTTGCAGTATGAGATGTGCTATACCAACATTTTACAGATTTTAGACCTGTCCCAGATTCCAATTTGGGCCAAGGATAGAGGAAATGATGATCCTATTATAATTGGTGGTGGCCCATGTACTTACAATCCAGAACCAATTGCAGATTTCTTTGACATTTTCTACATTGGTGAAGGTGAAGTTAGTTACGGCCAGCTTCTAGATTTGTATAAAGAGATGCATAATTCCGAAAATTATTCCAGAGAAGCATTTCTTCGAGAGGCTTCCAAGATTCCTGGAATCTATGTGCCACAGATGTATACAGTGTCCTACAATGAAGATGGCACAATAGAATCATTTAAGCCTATATATGATGATGTGCCAGCTACTGTTAAGCGTCAGGTTCTTATGGACTTGGATCAGGGAGCTTATCCTACCAAGCCAATTGTGCCATTTATGCGTGCTACACAGGACAGAGTTGTTCTTGAGATTCAACGTGGTTGTATAAGAGGCTGTAGATTCTGTCAGGCAGGTATGGTATATAGACCTAACCGTGAGAAATCCCTTGAGGTATTAAAAGGTTATGCCAAGGAGATGCTGGCATCAACTGGTCATGAGGAAATATCTCTTAGCTCATTAAGCTCCAGCGATTATACTCAGCTACCAGAGTTGGTTAATTTCCTTATAGATGATTGTTGCAAAAACGGTGTAAATATTTCCCTGCCATCTCTTAGAATTGATGCATTTTCCCTTGATGTTATGAGCAAGGTTCAGGATATTAAGAAGAGTAGTCTTACCTTCGCTCCAGAAGCCGGTTCTCAGCGTATGAGAAATGTAATTAACAAAGGTCTCACCAAGGATGACATCCTAAATGGTGCTGGACAGGCCTTTGAGGGTGGATGGAACAAGGTTAAGCTTTATTTCATGCTTGGTCTTCCAACTGAGACAGAGGAAGATATGATGGCTATTCCTGAATTGGCCAACGACATTGCTGTCAGATATTATGAGATTCCAAAGGATCAAAGAAATGGTAAGTGTCAGATTACCATGAGTACATCCTTCTTCGTTCCGAAGCCATTTACCCCATTCCAGTGGGCACCAATGTATGAGAAGGGAGAGTATTTAAGAAGGGCCAAGATTGTAAATGATACAATGCATGCTCAGCTTAATCACAAGAGTCTCAGATACAATTGGCATGAAGCTGATGTTACTGTTTTGGAAGGCTTGCTTGCAAGAGGCGATAGAAGAGTCAGTGCAGCTATTTATGAAGCTTATAAATCAGGTTGTATATTCGATGCCTGGTCAGATTATTTCCATTGTGAGAAATGGGACGCTGCCATGGACAAAACAGGAATCTCATTGGATTTCTATGCTTATCGACAGAGAGATTTGGATGAGATTCTACCTTGGGACTTCATTGATATTGGTGTCACCAAGAATTTCATGAAGCGTGAATGGAACAGAGCTGTAAATGAACAGGTTGTAACTCAAAACTGTAGAGCAAAGTGCTCAGGTTGTGGCGCTATGTCTTTTGGAGGAGGTATATGCTATGAAGGCAAGAATTAAATTCTCAAAGTCAGGTGCCATGAAATACGTGGGACACTTGGATATAATGCGATATTTTCAGAAGGTAATCAGAAGGAGTGGAATTCCTATTAAATATTCCGAAGGCTTCAATCCGCATCAGATTATGTCTTTTGCTGCTCCTCTTGGAGTGGGACTGACCAGCTCTGGTGAATATATGGATATTGAGCTTACAGAGGAAGTGCCTTGCAAGAAGTTATTGCAGGCTATTTCCAATGAAATGGTAGATGAGATGGATATAGAATCTGTGAAATATTTGCCGGAAAAGGCAACCAATGCCATGGCTTCTGTGGAAGCTTCCACATATACACTTACCTATAAGCATCCAGAGGATTTCCTTTTCTCCTTAGATGAATTGAAGGAGAAGAAGGTTGCATTTTATGATGATGCAACTTCTATTAACGTAGTAAAGAAAACTAAAAAAGGCGAGAGAGAAGTTGATTTGAAGCCTCTCATTTATGAATTTGATATTGTATCAGGTGAGAATGTAGCTGATTTTGATGATACATTAGAAACTCGTCCTGAGATAGTATTTGAAATTAATATTTCCACAGGAAGTAATGACAATATAAAGCCGGAGTTTGCTTTGTATCATTTCTTTAAATCCTTTGGAATAGAAACACAGGAGAGAGCATCCTTTTTCATTCACAGAGTAGATATGCTCACAAGAAATGCAGATGGCAATTTGATCTCCCTTGATGATGTGGGATATGAATTGTAGGAATTGTTATGATTAGAAATAGAATTATTTATACAGATATTATATTTGGTGATTCTAAAATAAATATTGCAGCCCTTATGGATTCCAATAATCATTTTCAGAGATTGTCTGTGGAAAGGGATGAGTATAAATCCTTAATTGGCAATATCTATATAGGCAAGGTAGCTTCAATCCAGCAGAATCTGGATGCAGCCTTTGTAGATATTGGAGATGGCAAGACTGTATATTGTTCCCTGGATAAGAAATGGGAGCCAATATACACTCATAAATTTGCAGCCAATGACAGATTGTGTCAGGGAGATGAGATTCTGATTCAAATTGAAAAGGATCCCATCAAAACCAAGAAAGCTGTTGCTACTACCAATTTATCCTTTGATGGTGAACATATTGTAGTTACTACAGGAAATATTGCCTGCGGTATTTCGAGAAAGCTTCCTGAGGATTTTAGACAGGAATTAAAGGCTAAATTGACTCCTATAATAGAAGCATATGGATATGGAATTGTAGTTCGCACCAGCGCCAAGGACTTGGCCATATCTGATTTGATTAGTGAGATTGAGGACAAATGTCATGAGGTTGATGGACTTCTGCAGCAATGCAAATCCAAAGCACCTTTTACTTTGGTGAAAGCAGGCAAAAATCAGCTTTATAGATTCTTGGATGAAATCACTTCAGATGATTATCAATTAGTTGATGAATTTGTAACAGATAAAGCTGAAGTATATGATTTGGTAGTAAATGATAATTATTTACCTCAAACCTTTGAGAAATATCATTTACCAAAGCCGGCTATTAGATTATATGCTGATGAATCTTATTCAATGAATAAATTATATTCTATTGAGCATCAATTGCTTGAGCTTCTTAAGCCTACAGTATGGCTTGACTCCGGTGCATCCCTTGTGATTGAACCTACTGAGGCCATGACAGTTGTTGATGTAAATACTGGAAGAAATATCAAGAAAAACATGAGCTTTTTGGATGTGAACAAGGAGGCTTGTAACGAGATAATCAGACAGCTTATTGTGAGAAATATTAGTGGAATTATTATTGTTGATTTCATTAATCTGGATTCAGAAGACAAGAAGGCGGAGTTGCTTCAATATTTTAGAAGCAATGCCTCAAAGGCAAGTTCCTTTATACAAGTTTTGGATTATACCAAGCTTGGACTTGTAGAAGTGACCAAGAAGAAGACTTCAAAATCCATTTATCAGATATTAAATTAGAATTTGCGAGGGAGTTATGGCTTTAAAAATTAATTTAAATGATCCATTAATGAAAGCCTTAAAGGCGGTGAATTCCTTTGGTGGCAATTCTATGACTCCCGAGGAATTAAAAAGGCAGCGCGCAGCTATGGAATTGGCTGGCAGACTTGCCTCACCTTCCTCTGAGGTGGAAATAGATGCCTTTGAGGTAAATAATATTGCCTGCGAGAGATTCACTCCTCATATGGCACATAATCCTCAATATGTAATATTGTATGCCCATGGAGGCGGTTATACCTGTGGTGGTTTAAAATACGCAAGCATTTTGGCTTCGAAATTAGCCCTCGCCACAGGTTTTACTGTGATTTCATATGAATATAGATTATCACCGGAATATGTATATCCTGCAGCTTTAGAAGATACTGAAGCTATGTGGGAATATTTGTTGTCCCTGGGATATTCTTCAAATCATATTCTAATGGCAGGTGATTCTGCAGGTGGTAATCTGACTTTGTGTTTTGTACAGAAACATTTAACAGAATTACAAGAAGTACCCAGATGCCTGTTATTGTTCAGCCCTTGGACTGACATGACGGCCACTTCTAAGTCCTATGAGAAATATAAGGACAAGGATCCTATACTAAATGCGGAATTCATAAGTAGTGTAAGACAGGCTTACATTGGTGATGAAAATGCGGATTATAAAGATTCTCGATATAGCCCATTATATGGTGATTTTACGGGATTTCCTACTACTTATATTCAGGTGGGTAAAAATGAGATTTTGTATGAGGACAGCGCTTCCTTGTATAAGTTATTAGATAAAAACGGGATAAAAACAGAATTGGATGTTGAGAAGGACGGATGGCATGTATATCAGCAGATGCCTCTGCCAATTGCAACGAGAGCCATGAAGAGACTTGCTGCTTTTGTCTCGAAAGAAATATATTGTGAGGGTAGAGATGAGTAGAGAAAATTGGTATAAGGTGGATAATGTAGCCAAAGTATTTCTTGCTACAGCTAATAAGAGAGACACCAGAACTTTGAGAGTCAGCTGCACTTTGAAGGAAGATATTGATGCAGCAATGCTTCAGGAGGCTGTGGAAAATGCTATTCAGGTGAGACCGCAGTTTCAGGTGAGAATTCGTCGAGGATTATTCTGGCATTACATGGAAGACACAGACATGAAGCCTGTGGTTACTGAGGAAAGTGGAAGAGTATGTCCAATTCTCTATATGCCAGGCAGAAATATGCTTCATTACAAGGTGACATATTTTCATAATCGCATAAATCTGGATCTGTTTCATGCTATTTCTGATGGTACAGGTGCTTTGGAATTTCTAAATATTATTGTATTGGAATATCTCCATTTGAGACATCCAAATCAATTTGATAATACTATGATTCACTCAGGTGCATCAGTTGATGAATTAAATCAGGATAGTTATAAGCAATTCTTTGGAAGTATGGGACTTTCTGGTTCATCCATGAAAAAGGCCTATCATCCAGGTGGTTTGAGACTTCCTTATGATCAGTTGCAGTTTTTTGAAATTCAGATGGATACAGCAGAGGTTTTGGCTGAAGCTAAGAGAATCGGCGTATCACTTACAAGTTATATTGGAGCCAGATATATGATTTCTCTCAGTGAAGATATGCCACCGAGAAAGCGCAAAATGCCTGTGACCATATCTTTGCCTGTTAACCTGAGAAATTATTATCCTTCTCAAACTTCAAGAAATTTCTTCAATAATGTAAATGTAAGTCATACATTTACCGAGGAAATATCATTGGATGATTTGGCAAAGGAATTTGATGAGAAGCTAAAGACTAATCTTAGCGAGGAAAATATTAAGAAGCAGATGGATAATTTCGAGACCATGGAATATGTAGCTCCTGTCAGAGCGGTGCCTCTGGTAATTAAACAGTGGGTTGTAAAATATGGTTCGAAAATGAATGATAAGAAGGTATCTCTGGTTTTATCTAATTTAGGAGTGCAGAAGCCTCCTGTTGAGATGGCACGAGAGATTGAGAATTATAGTGCCTTCTGCAGTTCTGATAATATGTTCTCATCCATGTCCAGCTTTGATGGAAAGCTGACTTTGGGAGTTACCTCACCTTATTCTAATACTACAGTTATCAAGAATTTCGTCAGAGATTTGACTGAGGATGGAATAAAGGTAAGAGTAAATGCAACGGAGGTGATTCGATAATGAAGACTTGTTTATATTGCAAAATTGATGTTGGAGGAAATTTGAAAAAATGCCCTCTGTGCCAGAGTAAATTACAGGGAGAGGGTGAGCAGGCATATTTCCCAAAGCAGACTACATTACAGATTCAGTCATTGGTTTTTAAGTTGCAATCATTTATTGTATGGACTGCAGTGATTGTGGCATTGGGATTGGATTTTCTCTTTGATTTAAGACCATTTCCAGGTTTTACCTTCCACTGGAGCCTGATTATTCTCATGTGGCTTCTGGCCTTTGAATTTGGAATTATGAGATTATTTAAGAAGGGATTTTCTTCGTCGAGAATTCTTACCTTATTTGTATTTATTGTAATAATTATGCTTTCCATTACAGCATATTTCTTCAGAATATTGCCTCTGGTATTGGAATTTCTGGTACCAATAGTATTGATTGGCACAATGATTGCTAATTTTATACTTGCTATGATAGATAAAAGTGGTAATGCAATGATTTATCTTCTGTCAAATGTATTGATAGGAGTTTTGCCATACATTTCCCTTAGCATTTTGAAAAAGGATTGTCCATTCTTATGGATTATCGCTTTACTATTAAGCGTTATTGTATTTGTTGGCGCTATTATTTTCAAGGGAAGAGAAGTGGCAAGCGAAATTCATAGACGATTAAATTTGTAAATTTACTTGACGAATATATAGACACATGATATTATATCAAGGTATGCCGCACAGTGAGGTTCAAGAGATTCCAATTTGGAATTCACCGTAACTGGCGAGTAATGATAATAGGAGGTGCCATATGTACGCAATTATAGCAACAGGTGGTAAGCAGTACAAAGTATCTGAAGGCGATATCATTACCATTGAAAAGCTTGGTGTTGAAGCTGGAGAAAAGGTTACTTTTGATCAGGTTTTAGCAGTTGGAGACAAGAAGCTCAAGGTTGGAACACCAACAGTTGACGGAGCTACAGTTGAGGCTTCAGTTGTAAAAGAAGGTCGTGGTAAGAAGGTAATCGTATACAAGTACAAGAGAAAGACTGGCTATCACAACAAGAACGGCCATAGACAGGCGTTCACACAGGTTAAGATTGAAAAGATTAATGGTTAATCGATTGGAATTGTTATGATTAAAATAACGATTTTACAAAACCAGAATAAAGAATATATCGGTATAGAATCAAGCGGTCATGCTGGATTTGCAAGACGCGGACGCGATATTGTATGTGCAGCTGTTTCTGTTTTGATTATCAATACTATCAATGGTATTGAGCAATATACTGAGGATGCATTTTCCTTGGAGACCAAAGAAAATGATTCGAACTTCATAAAGTTTAGATTTACAGAGGATATTTCTTCTGACTCTAAGCTTCTAATGAATGTTATGGTTTTGGGCTTGACAGAAATTCAAAAAGATTACGGTAAATCGTATATTACACTAAACTACAAGGAGGTGTAGACATGTTAAAGTTGAATCTTCAATTTTTCGCTCACAAGAAGGGTGTTGGTTCTACAAAGAACGGACGTGATTCAGAGTCAAAGAGATTAGGTGCCAAGAGAGCTGACGGACAGTTCGTTAAGGCTGGAAATATTTTATATAGACAGCGTGGTACAAAGATTCATCCTGGTACAAACGTAGGTATCGGTGGTGATGATACATTATTCGCTTTAGTTGATGGAGTGTTACGCTTTGAAAGAAAGGGTCGTGACAAGAAGCAGGCTAGTGTTTATCCAGTAGCAAGCGAAAACTAAAATCAGATTTATGTTATAGACTCGACTATTTATTTAGCCGAGTCTATATTATTTTTCAGACATTTTATTGAATGTTATATTTTATGCTGTGAAATAGTATAATATATATTAATTTTGAACTAGGATAATACTATAGTAACTATGCTATTTATACATACAACGAATGGAGGCTAATTATGTTTGCAGATCGTGCAAAAATCATAATTAAATCGGGAAAAGGTGGAAATGGACATGTAAGTTTCCGTCGTGAGAAGTTTGTGCCAAACGGTGGTCCAGATGGTGGCGACGGCGGTAAAGGTGGAGATGTAATCTTTGAGGTAGACGAAGGATTAAATACTCTAACAGATTACAGACACAGACGTAAATTTGCTGCAACACCAGGTGAAGAGGGCGGTAAGAAGAACTGTCACGGAGCCAATGGAGCAGATCTTGTATTGAAGGTTCCAGAAGGAACAGTAATCAAAGATGCTGCCAGCGGTAAGGTTATAGCTGATATGTCCGGTGATAACAGACGTCAGGTTATTTTAAAAGGTGGCCGTGGAGGTCTTGGCAATCAGCATTATGCTACATCTACAATGCAGGCTCCAAAATACGCTCAGCCAGGTGGCGAAGCTATTGAAATTGAAGTTCAGTTGGAGTTAAAGGTTATAGCTGATGTTGGACTTGTTGGATTCCCAAATGTAGGTAAATCAACATTTCTCTCAAGAGTAACCAATGCCAGACCAAAGATTGCCAACTATCATTTCACAACTTTAAATCCAAATCTTGGAGTAGTTGATTTAGATGGTGACAAGGGCTTCGTTATTGCAGATATTCCTGGACTTATTGAGGGTGCTTCTGAAGGTATAGGTTTGGGACATGAATTCCTGCGCCATATTGAGAGAACCAAGGTTATAATCCATATGGTGGATGGTGCATCTGTAGAAGGCAGAGATCCACTTGCTGATATTTTGGCTATTAACAAGGAATTGGAAGCTTATGATCCTGCTATTTTAGAGAAGCCTCAGGTTATTGCCTGCAACAAGATGGATGTATATCAGGGAGATACTGAGGATGTGGTTTCCATTTTAAAGGAAGAATTTAATCCAAAGGGTATTGATGTATTTTCCATATCAGCTGTAAGTGGACAGGGTGTAAAAGAATTGTTATACCATGTAGCTGGCTTGTTGGAGAAATGTCCAAAGGAAACTACAGTATATGAGCAGGAATTTGATCCTGAGCTTCACTTCTTCACTGATGAACCTTATACAGTTGAAATCAATGAGGAAGGCGAGTATGTTGTAGAAGGTCCGAAGATTGAGAAAATGTTGGGTTATACCAATATTGATTCTGAGAAGGGATTCCTATTCTTCCAGAAGTTCTTAAAAGAACAGGGAATTCTAAAGGAATTAGAAGAGAAGGGTATCGAAGACGGAGATACCGTTAGAATGTACGGCTTAGTATTCGATTACTACAAGTAAAATAATCCAAATTCATAGAAAAGAGTTGAAAATTATGATGAATAATAAACAGAGAGCCTTCTTATCAAGCAAGGCAAGTCAAATGAATCCTTTATTTAACATTGGCAAAGCTTCTCTTACTCCAGAGATTATCACTGCAGTTGATGAAGCTTTAGAGAAGAGAGAGCTTATTAAAATCGCTGTATTGAAGAACTGCTTCGATGATCCAAAGGAAATCGCCAATGTAATTGCTGAAAGAACACATTCAGAAGTAGTTAGAGTAATCGGGAAGAAAATTGTACTCTACAGAGCTGCTAAAAAACCTAAATTGACTTTACCACAGTAATAGCTCATAAAAATACACATTGAGGTAGTTAAAAGGCCTATATGGCCGAAATAGAGGCTTATATTATGAAAATAGGAATCTTAGGTGGTACATTTAATCCAATTCATATTGGACATATAAATATTGCTGAAGCAGCATTGAAGGAATGTAACTTGGACGAGGTATGGTTTATGCCAAATGGCAAGCCTCCTCATAAGGATATTCCAGGAAATATTACAAATATGGAGAGATTGGAGATGGTCCGTCTCGCCATAAGTGATAATCCAGCATTTAAGGTATGCGATATTGAAATTAATCGCAAGGAGCCTGGTTATTCATATGTTACATTTCAGGAATTACATGAAATCTATAAGGATCAACACGAATTTTATTTCATAATTGGTGAGGATTCCTTCTGGAATTTTACAAAATGGGTTAAACCAGAAGAGATATGTAAATATACCAAAATTATAGTAGCAAAGAGGCCTAATTGGACTAAGCAAGAGATGTTGATTGATGAACCAACAAGTGCGAAATGCATTGATTTTGCTGAAACTTTGCAGAAATACAAGGAAATGTTTCATCAGGACTTCATTCCGCTTCATGT
>JAEEGF012374006.1_pt1 | contig 37267 bp, 28 predicted proteins | sample 9134171 | NCBI WGS metagenome assembly JAEEGF01 (sample SAMN16246542, study PRJNA631951) | gut metagenome | biome: gut microbiome; feature: rumen; material: AP-attached | host: Bos | place: Iran: Karaj | collected 2018-10 | reverse complement strand
TGGGAGGTATGCTGATGCTGATGACCCAGATGGGCCGCCGCAACGAGATGGCTGCCAAAAATGAAAGCGATGCCATCAATCAGCTGTTTACCAAGCAGTACGAGCAGTACAAGTTGGCCGTAGACAATTCCGAGGCGCTCCGCAAGGAGATGCACGATATGAAGCATTATGTAATGGCTCTTAAAAATGAGGACGACCCAGCCCGCCGTGCCGAGGTGCTAGAGGACATGGAGCAGTCTATTGCCATTCAAGAGTCATTTATGAATACTGGAAACAAGGTTTTGGATGTAATCCTTACCACCAAAAGCCTCCAGTGTCAGAAAAAGGATATCACCCTTAATGCTATGGTGGATGGTGATTTGCTATCAGGCATCCATGTAAAGGATATCTGCTCTCTCTTTGGCAATATCTTAGACAATGCCATCGAGGCCACCCAGCAGTTAGAGGACAAGGAAAAGAGACTCATCACCCTTTCTGTTCGTTCTAGAAATCAGTTTATTATTGTGGAGTGTGAAAACTGCTCTGACAGTGCTAACGTGCGCCTTAGAAAAAATAGCAGACGCAGGATTTTTGGCAATGACAATCTGCCTGCTACCACTAAAAAAGACAATGTAAAGCATGGCTTTGGACTGAAATCCATCGCCCAGGTGGCGGAAAAATACGGTGGGGCAATGAATTGCTCCTTCGAGGATGGATGGTTCAAGGTAAAGGTGCTTTTGACCAATAAAAATTAAATTGCAAGTTATCACGGATATTTGACAAGTTGTCCTTTAGGGCAACTTGTTTTTTTTATTCCGTGGTAGATTATACTCAAGAAAAAACGGAGGATTACTATGGACGCTAAAGAGATTATTTCAAAGCTTACATTGATGGAGAAGGCCGCACTTCTTAGCGGAAAAAATGAATGGGAGTCACGTGATATTCCACGTCTTGATATTCAGTCTATTACTTTTTCGGATGGCCCTCACGGCCTGCGTCGTCAGGAAGGGGCTGGTGACCACTTAGGACTTAATGCTTCACTTCCAGCTACATGTTTTCCAACAGCAGCCACAGTGGCAAACAGCTGGGATCCATCTTTGGGAGAGGAAATCGGAGCAGCTCTTGGTGAGGAGGCAGTAGCACAGAACGTTGATGTGCTTCTTGGCCCAGGACTTAACATGAAGCGCTCACCTCTTTGCGGACGTAATTTTGAATATTTTTCAGAGGACCCAATCCTTGCAGGAAAGATGGCAGCTTCTTATGTAAGAGGTATCCAGAGCAAGCATGTTTATTCTTGTCCAAAGCATTTTGCTGTAAACTCTCGTGAGTATCGCCGTATGGCAATGAACGCAGTTGTGGACGAGCGTACACTTCGTGAGATTTACCTTACAGCATTTGAAATCGCTATCAAAGAAGGTGGCGCAAAGACAATCATGTCTGCATACAACGAAGTAAACGGCAAGTATGCAAACGAAAACGAGCACCTTCTTGTAGATATTCTTAGAAATGAATGGGGCTTTGACGGCATCGTTGTTACTGACTGGGGCGCTAGCAACGACCATGTGGCAGGCGTTAAGTGCCAGTCAAATGTAGAGATGCCAAACCCTGGTCTTGATTCAGCAAGAGAGCTTATCAAGGCAGCTACAGAAGGCAGCGGCCGCATCACAGAGGAGGAAATCGACAGAGCAATTCTTCCTATCATTGAGGCAGCTATCTATTTTAAAGAAAACGACCATACAAAGGGCTTTGATAAAGAGGCACACCACGCGATAGCCAAAAAGGCAGCTGTTAATTCAGCAGTGCTTCTTAAGAATGATGAAAGCATTCTTCCTCTTAAGGCTGGCACAACAGTTTGCCTTAAGGGACCATTCGTTGACAAGCCACGTTACCAGGGCTCAGGTAGCTCCCAGGTAAACTCAACAAAGGTTGAGACCATTGCAGAGCAGATTAAAAACTACGACTTAAATGTAGTTGATGATCCAGAAAAGGCAGATGTTGTTTTATTCTTCTTCGGCCTTGATGAGATAGCAGAGTCAGAGGGTGGCGACAGAATGTCAATCGACGTTCCAGAGTACCAGATTAAGGAGCTTGAGGCTCTTACAGTTTACAACCAGCACATCATCGGTGTTATGAGCGCAGGTTCTTCTGTAAAGATGCCATGGCTTGGAAATCTTCAGGCACTGTTGCATGGATATCTTACAGGACAGGCTGGAGCATCAGCACTCCTTGATATCATCACAGGAAAAGAGATTCCTACTGGTAAGCTTTCAGAATCTTATCCATTCGCATATGCGGATTGTTCAATAGTAAATTACGCTGGCACTGAAAAGAGAAACCTTCAGTACCGCGAGGGACCATTCATCGGATATCGTTATTACGATACAGCAGATGTGGCAGTTCAGTTCCCATTCGGATATGGACTTAGCTACACCACCTTTGAATATAGTGCTCTTACTGTTAGCGAAAACGGCGTCAAGTTCACAATCACAAATACTGGTGACCGTGACGGCGCCGAAATCGCTCAGTTATATGTAGGAAAGGCAGAGTCAGGTCTTATCCGTCCAAAGAAGGAGCTTAAGGGCTTCAAGAAGGTATGGATCAAGGCTGGAGAGTCGGTAGAGGTAGAGATTCCATTTGACGACAAGACCTTCCGTTACTTCTCAACTGTTTCAAACAAGTGGGAGGTAGAGGCTGGTGAGTACCAGATTTACGTTGGTGCTTCAGTAGCAGACATCAAGCTTACAGGTGTTATTTCACAGGCAGGCACAATCACAGAGCTTCCTTATGATATCGACACACTTCCAAGCTACAAATCAGGCAAGGTCAGAAACGTTCACTACGAGGAGTTTGAAAAGCTTTACGCAGCTCCACTTCCAGAGGAAAAGGTTGGACCACTTGAGATAAACGATGCACTTTGCCAGATGAAGGATGCTAAGAGCCTTATTTGCAGACAGGTTTACAAGGTGCTTAAGAGCAACCTGGATAAATCTTACGAGAAGGGCGTGCCAGACCTTAACACAATGTTTGTTTACAACATGCCATTTAGAGCAATCTGCAAGATGTCAGGCGGTATGGTAAGCAGAGAGATGGTAGAGTCAATCGTAACCATCGCAAACGGCCACTTCTTCAGAGGACTTGGCGGAGTCATCGCAGGCTTCTTTAGAAACCGCAAGGCAAATAAAAAGTACGAATACAGATTAATGCATAAGGAGTAGGATAAATGGAATTTTGGAACAGTTTTGCAGAAAAGCACCCAGCTGCAGCAAAGTGGGTGCGCGAGGGCGGATTATTCGTCATCGTAAGTAACTTGATTACAGTGTTTAAGTATTTATTACTTACATTTTTACCAGCTGCCTTTGCCTTCTTAGGGGACAAGGCTTTTGGATGGCCAGGAATTCCTCTTACCATTGCAGGTGAGACATTCCAGTGGAACATCTTAGGATATGACAGCGCTCACGGCGGTCTTGCTTATTTCACTGCATACATGATTGCCATGGTAATTGGAGAATGCATCAATTTCCCAATTCAGAAGCTTTTCGTATTCCGTAATCACGATAAGGCCGGCAAGCAGATTGCTTGGTATTTAGCAGCATTTATTGTTATCACCTGCATCGTAAACTCAATCAACTGTATCTGGGTTGCAGTAGCAGGCATGTTTGTTCCAGCTTGGCTTTACAACATCGGAACAACAGTATTAAACGGTGGCGTTTCTATGGTGGTCTTCTTCTTTGTTAATAAGATCATTTTCCCAGAAACACCAAAGGCAGAATCTTAAACCAATAGGTTTTTGATATATAGGAAGGAGAAGAGAGGATGTTATCAATCAACATTGCGGACGTAATTGCCGTACTCAACACAATGATTCCTCACCTTGTAGTTATCGGTGTGGCACTCATTGCAGCTATCGTTGCTACTATCGTAGCAATCAAATTCAAAAAGCCTCTTAAGGGCTTTGTTAGAAAGCAAGCTTGGCTTTGCTTTGCACTTGTAGCAGTAGTTGTAGTAAATACAATTCTGCTTGGACCAGTTTACTCTATGGTAAACATGGCTATGGGCGGTGGCAAGATTTCAAATGATGCCATCGACGAGGCTAAGGAACTTTGTACAGAAATCGCTGAAGAAGGTATCGTACTTTTAAAGAACGATGCAGCAGCACTTCCACTTGCAGAAGGTTCAAAGGTCAACGTATTTGGTTGGTCTTCAACAAACCCAATCTACGGTGGTACAGGTTCAGGCGCTCTTTCAGCAGCTTACCCAACAGTAGATTTCCTTACAGGACTTTCTGATGCTGGTATCGAATACAACCAGGACCTTGTAGATTTCTACAAAGGCTGGAGAGATGCTAGACCTACAGTAGGTATGATGGGACAGGATTGGACAATTCCTGAGCCAAAGGTTGACGAGTATGGTAGCCTTATTTCAGATGCTAAGAATTACTCAGACACAGCTATTTTCTTTATCGCACGTTCAGGTGGTGAGGGCGCAGACCTTCCAATGAGCTACGATGGAGCAGACACATTCTCAACAGAGGGTATGTTTGGTGCTTCTGGTGTTCGTTACTCTGATCAGAAGGACGATTTAGATGCTTCTAAGTCATACCTTGAGCTTTCAAACAGAGAGCAGGCACTTCTTGATGAAGTTACAGCAAACTTTGACAAGGTTATCCTTGTTGTAAACTCAGCTAACGCTATGGAGCTTGGCTTTGTAAATGATTATTCACAGATCAAGTCAGTTCTTTACTGCCCAGGTACAGGTCAGACAGGCTTTGACGGACTTGGCGAAATCATTGCAGGTAAGGTTAACCCATCAGGTAAGACAGCAGATACATTTGTTGCAGATCTTACAACAACACCAACATACAACAACTTTGGTGACTTTGATTACACAAACATGGAAAAGTACGGATTTGACAACATGTTCGCTGAGGGCGGCAAGGCTTATCCTACATTCGTAAACTATGTAGAAGGTATCTACGTAGGCTACAAGTTCTATGAGACAGCAGCAGCTGAGGCAGCAGCTGGCAACATGGAATTCGACTACGATTCACAGGTTGTATATCCATTCGGATATGGCCTTTCATACACTACATTCTCACAGGAGATGGGTGCAATCACAAATGATGGTAAGACAGTATCATTTGACGTAACAGTTACAAACACTGGCGATGTTGCTGGTAAGGACGTTGTAGAGGTTTACTACAACCCACCATACACAAACGGCGGCATTGAAAAGTCAGCTGCAAACCTTATTCAGTTTGCAAAGACATCTACACTTGAGCCAGGTGCTTCAGAGGTAGTTTCTATCTCATTTGCACTTGAGGATTTAGCTTCATACGATACATACGGCAAGGGCTGCTATGTACTTGAGGCTGGCGATTATGAAATCTCAATCAACTCAGATTCACACAACAAGATTGCTACAGACAAAATCAACGTAGCATCAACAGTAGTTTACGATGAGTCTAACAAGCGTGAGAGCGATGCTGAGGTTGCTACAAACCAGTTCGGCTTTGCAGAGGGCGATGTTACATACCTTTCACGTCAGGACGGATTTGCTAACTACGCAGAAGCAACAGCTGCACCTGCAAGCTTTGAGATGCCAGCTGATGTTGAAAAGACATACTTCAACGAGACAAACTACGATCCAACAGTTTACAACAACGATGCAGATGTTATGCCTACAACAGGCGCAAAGAACGGCGTTGAGCTTAAGGACCTTAGAGGTTTAGATTATGACGACCCAGCATGGGATACACTCCTTGACGAGATGAGCGTTGCTGATATGAACACACTTATCGAGCTTGGTGGTTACGAGACATCTGCAGTAGAGTCAATCGGCAAGGTTATGACATATGACTGCGATGGTCCTGCTTCAATCAACAACAACTTTACTGGCCAGGGCTCTATCGGCTTCCCAGCAGCAGTTATGATTGCTTGCACATGGAACAAAGACCTTGCACTTGCATTTGGTCAGTCAATCGGCCGCATGGCTAACGACATGGATGTTTCTGGTTGGTATGCACCAGCTACAAACACACACCGTTCAGCATTCGCAGGACGTAACTTCGAGTACTACTCAGAGGATGGTGTTCTTGCAGGTTGGATGTGCGCTAACGCTGTAAACGGCGCAAGAGAGTGGGGCGTATACTCATACGTTAAGCACTTTGCAACAAACGATCAGGAAACAAACAGAACAAACTTCCTTTGCACATGGTTAAACGAGCAGTCAATGCGTGAGATTTATCTCAAGTCATTCGAAATCACATTCAAGAACTCTAACCCAGGTGCAACAATGGTAGCTTTCAACAACATCGGTACAGTACCTGCAGAGGCATGCCCAGAGCTTCTTAACAACGTACTTCGTGGCGAGTGGGGCTTCAGAGGCTTTGCTGAGACAGATTACTTCGGTGGATATGGTTACCAGGATTCTGACCGTATGATCAGAAATGGTTGCGACCTTATGCTTGCAACATACTCTACACCACAGTCAACAGTTACAGACCAGACATCTGCAACATCTGTAATTGCTATGAGACAGGCATCTAAGAACATCCTTTACACAGTTGTAAACAGCCGTGCATATGACAAGGATATTCAGGGTGGTCTTCCTACATGGGAGAAGGTTCTCATCGCAATCGATGTAGTACTTGCAGCAGTTCTTATCTGCCTTGAGTGCTTAGCTGTAAAGAGCTACCTCAAGAAGAAAAAGGAAGCTGCTCCAGCAGTAGAGGAAGCTTAATTAGTTGATGATATCTTAACGAAATGATAAAATCATAAAAGGTTAGTTTTCGGGGACGGGCAACCGTCCCCGATTTTTTGAGGTAAGGAGATAATAATTATGAAGTTACTTTCTTTTGCAGTACCTTGTTATAATTCTGCAGCATATATGGAGCACTGTGTTGAGACTCTTTTACACGGCGGCGAGGACGTTGAAATCATCATTGTAGATGACGGCTCGGTAAAGGATAACACAGCAGAAATCGCTGACAGGCTTGCAGCAGAGCATCCTACTATTATAAAGGCTGTTCATCAGGAAAACGGTGGCCACGGCCAGGCAGTCAACACAGGACTTAAGCATGCCACAGGTCTTTATTTCAAAGTAGTGGATTCTGACGACTGGGTAGATCCTGAGGCTTATGATAAAATCCTTCAGGTCCTTCGCAGCTCAGTTGAAAATGGCAAGCAGCTGGATATGCTGATTTCCAATTACGTATACGAAAAAGAGGGTGCAACTCACAAGAAGGTAATGTCATATTCAAACCTTCCAAAGAATCGTTACTTTACATGGGACGAGACAGGCCACTGGAAGAAGGGCCAGTACATCCTAATGCATTCGGTAATCTACCGCACAAAGCTACTTCGCAGCTGCGGCTTAGAGCTTCCAAAGCACACCTTCTACGTGGACAACCTTTATGTATTCTATCCACTTCCATATGTTAAGACTATGTACTATCTTGATGTGGACTTTTACCGTTACTACATCGGTCGCGAGGACCAGTCAGTTAATGAAAAGGTCATGATTGGCCGCATCGACCAGCAGATAAAGGTCAACAAGCTCATGATGGAAGCTTACGACTACAAGAATATAAAGAACGAATCAGTTAAAAAGTACATGTTCAACTACCTTGAGATGATTACTGTTGTATCTACAGTGCTTTTGATGAAGTCAGGCACTAAGGAACACCAGCAGAAGCGCCATGACCTATGGCGCTACATCAAGGAGCAGGACTACTATTTATATAGAAAGCTTCGCTACGGTTTCATGTGCGCAACCACCAACCTTCCAGGCCACGGCGGCCGCGCAATCTCTATCACAGCATACAAGATTGCCCAGAAAGTGGTAGGATTCAACTAGATATTTTGGCTCGTTGAGCCGTTTTGGCACGCCCCAGCTTTTGCTGGGGCGTGTTTTGGTTTACAAATCTCTCCCCAGATGATACAATGTCATCCATCGGGGAAATCAACGTGCAATTTCAATGCACACTCCGCAATTTCATTGCGGTGGTATTTCATTTTTATTAGGAAGTATGGACCAGTACTAAATGACGAGTGCAAGCGTCATATATTTAGTACATTTTTTGGCGCGCTCTGGGCGGCGTAGTAGTTTTGCTGGCGGGCGTACTAAATGAGAGTAGGGTTGCTCGAATACTGTAGTACCTTTTGGGCCCGCAGTGGGCTACGTACTAAATGATACATAATATGTCTTCATATTTAGTACTTTTTCAGCAACCCGTACTAAATAAAACAGCACTGGTGTCCTCATTTAGTACTTTTATAGAGCGCAGCGTCAATCGGTACTAAATTTAACGGTAGCCATGCCTATTATTTAGTACCTGAAAACTTTTGAATGTCTGTAGGTACTACATGAAATGCGAACTGCAGATATATTTAGTACCACCTTTAATTTAGGTACTAAATGTAAACAAGATGCTTCATTTATTTAGTACACGAAGATTTTTTTGTTTTTAAGAAAGGAGATTGAATGGTTAATTACAAAGATATCCAGAAATTGACCAAAGAAAGAAGCGATGTATTAAAGAACATCATCGCACAAAAAGAAAAGGCGCTCGTGAAAGCGCCAGAGGGAATGCTGCGAGCAGCAAAATGTAAAAATACTGTACAGTATTTTATTCGTTCAGGAGCTAATGATTACACTGGCACCTACATAAAGAAGAAGGATAGGAGTTTTGCTGCCAAGCTCGCTCAGAAGGAATATGATCAGATAGTATTGAATAATGCAAAGGAAGAATTGAGTCGTTTAGAAAGCTTGAATAGACATTATTCGAAGCATCCGTTTGAAACGGCTTTGGATAGAATGCAAATAGGTAAGAAAGAGCTAATCAGACCTATAAATATGTCAGATGAAGATTACATTGCTAACTGGATTTCACAAGAGCTACATAAAAACGACCATTATTCAGAGAGCCTTAAATATGAAACTGCGAAGGGAGTGAAGATGCGCTCTAAGTCGGAAGTGCTGATTGCTAATGTGCTGGATGAATTTGGCATTCCTTATTTATATGAAAAGCCTCTTCAGCTAGATGATGGGGCGATGCTACTGCCTGACTTTACACTACTAGATGTTAAGAATAGAAAAGAAGTGTATTTAGAGCACTTTGGATTAATTGATGAGCCAGAGTATATGGCTCGCACATTTGAGAAGATTAGAGAATACGAGGCTAATGGTTATTTCCTAGGACAGGGATTAATGATAACCTATGAATCTAGCGATAGGCCTTTGGACCTGGGGCAGTTTAGGAGAATGATTGAGGAGTGGGTAGGAGTTTCTTAAATCTCTCTGAACTATTTGTGTCTTTTGGTTTTTGCAATCTAAAAGGTGATATTATAAAGCTACATTTCGGAGGAAGCATATGGCAATATCACCTATTGGAGGAATAACTACATATAGCTCAGTAGCAAGTGTGCAGCCAATGAACTATGCCATCGAGAATGGTTCTGAGGTGTCGGATGTATATGCAGCTGAAACAACAAAAAGTTCTGCTGTTGTAAATGGCACTTCGCCTGTGCAATATCCTAATGCTACAGTTGGAAGTTCGCCTGTACGAGAAGCTATAGATCCGCTGGAGATTCAACGAAAGAAGCAGGAAACTGATAATAAATATAATGAGATTGCCATGAAGTTCATGCAGGACAATCCATCTTATAATGCAAGAGCAAATGCAGCAAGCTATCAAATGATTGGAAGTAAGTTTGATGCGTACGCATAGATTTTGATACGGGGGCTGTTGCTTGAGGCTATAACGAATTGACATTTTCATTGTACTTGTTATAATAATCATACAGGCAAAGAAATGAAGTAATTGGCTTGTAAACAAGATAGCAAAAAAAGCTAGGAGTGGCAGCTCCTAGCTTTTTTCTATGCCTTTTGGACAAGGAGGCTTAATCCTTAGGCTCGTTGCCGTGATCATCTCTGTCGAACCATTTGCAAATATAGTAGGCAGCTATACTTGCCATGACAGAGATTAGAAATGAAGTAATAGACTCCAAGATAACACCCCCTTTCTGAAGCCTGTTCTAGGGGTGGCAACGCTCAGTATTATATCATCCGCAATATTAGAATACTACGCCAAGTGCCGCGTGTTCGAGGCACTATGACAATTCGTTTTGATAGTTACTATAGTATAAAAAAATACTTTAATTTAATTACGCATCTTAATTATAACACCAGGTCGGCGGACCTGGTGTTTTTTGCGTTATAATGCACACAACCAAATGCGACTAAAACGGTTTCTTAAACGTTTATGTCAATAATCGAATAGTTCTTGCCAAAATCTTGCACTTTTTGCCACGAGGCTTTTAAAACTCAAAATCATGATTTAGTATAAAATGCGTACACATGATGAACACAATATGTTTATACAAATGTCACATTCACTTAGATAACCCATGGGGGTAAAGGGAGCATCAGTTCAATGAAGAAGGTAAACATGCTTAAGAAATTAATGTCATTTGGTCTTGCGGTTGCATTATTTGTAACATCGCCAGCCAGTGTATACGCTCTTGACGCTGAGGGTACTTCAGTTGAGTCAATGGCTGATGAAAATGTAGAAGAGGAGAAGGTGGCTACACCTGAGCCAATTTCTGGGGAGGAAAAATCTGATTCTGACATTCAGTTAGAAGATGAGGGCAAATCTGTGTCTTCGGAAGATCCAACAGATGATGAATTAAATACTGATAGCCCTAGAGCAGGCATAGCTGATGAAGACTTCGTTAAGGAAGATGAAGCTACACAGGATGATGTAGAAAAGGCTGAGGAAGAAGCTACTTGCGAACATTCTGAATTCAGATATGAGTCAAACGGCGATGGCACTCACAAGAAGATTTGCAAAGACTGCGATGAAGTTGTTGCAGAAAAAGAGCCATGCGAATTTGATGAGAATGGCAAGTGTGTTCTTTGCGGTTATGAAGATCCTGAGCACAAGATTACTCTTACTGATGAAAACGGCATTGTAAAGGTAACTGGTACAAAGGCTGTTCTCAATGGTGCAACAAAGGTGGTTGCAACAGAGATTAAGGAAGATGCTGCTGAGTACGAGAATTTGAAAGATGCTCTTGATGAACAAGTTGAAAAAGAGGACAAGTCCGTTGTTGATTTCGTTGCTTATGATATTACCCTCTATGATGATAATGATAAAGAAGTAACTATCCAGGGCGATGTAAATGTAGTATTTACACAGCTTGAGGTTGAAGGCATTGCTGATAGCGAGAAAACGACTGAAGTTTACCACTATGCAGATAATACTGAGACTGTAGAGCAGATGACAGCTAAGCAGATATCTGACGATACAGTTGAGATGGTTACTTCACATTTTTCGACATATATTTTGGTTACAACAGGAAACAGTGGCGATGCGTTGGTAAAGAATTCACCTTTTGTTACCGTAAGTAAAGTAGACCAAAACGGTGCTAAGTTTGAGAATAAATCGGGCAATCCAAGTAATGCTGACAGATTACTACAAATTAATGTTTATGTGAATGAAGAGTTAAAGGAGGTCTATCCTAAAGAAAACGGTTTCTTTAGGATAACTGGTGCAAACGAGGATAAAAGAAAAAGAGCAGAGCTCAAAATTCTTGCAAATGAAGATAATGGTTATACGTTGGATCATGTTACAGGAAATGAGATTTGTATTAAGTATAACGGTCAAGCTTGGGATGATAATGATTTAAAAGGTGGATGGAGCAATAATAATGGCGATCCACGTGGGACTATGTATACTGCTGGCCTAAAAGATGGCAATACAGTAAGAATAGGTCTTGGTAAATGGGAGAATGAAAAATGGGTAACTAAGGTTAATGTTTACCTTGAGGAGGAAGTTGAAAAGCCAGAATTTACAGTAGATTTATTCAAATACAATGATACTGAGAAATTAGCAAATAGTGATGGTAGAGTTTCAATTATAAATTACATTTCTTATCTTTCAGCTTTAAATAGTGGCAAGACCAAATTCATAGAAATGAATGAAGGCGGTTCTGGTTACGATGTTAATAATTATAGAAATGCATTTTATTATCAAAATAACTATCAGGCATCAAACACTATAGAGTCTGGTGAGTGGAACAAGTACCATTCAAATGATTCCTCTAAGCAAGGAGTTTATAGAGGAATACCTGATAACCAATTGGATTCAGATGGAATGATCCAATTTAGTAATTATGGTACGCCTAACTTCTTTAAGACTTCTAATTATGATAAAAATTGCACTGACTATTATACAGATAGTGATAGTTATACAGTAATTAAAGCAAAAGGAGATTGGGGCAAGAATACCCAATCTGTAGAATATATTAAAGGTTACTACAACGTTGGTATTCCACTTGAAGTCGATTCAAATGGTTATTACGTTTTTGATAGTTCAAAAAATATATATAGCTTTAATGAGAATAAGAAAGCCATCGAAAAAACCGGAACTGGAACTAATTTAAAAACTTTTACTCCAATAAATAATAAATGGCATTTTGGAATGCATTTTTCTAAGCAGTTCATTATGAATTCAACTGGAACTGATGAAAATGATGAGCCATATAAGTTCGAATTTTCTGGTGATGATGATGTATGGGTTTATATTGATGGTAAGCTTGTACTTGATTTAGGCGGAATCCATCAGAAGATGAGCGGCTCCATCAATTTTTCAACAGGTGAAGTTGAGATTAATAAACCATGGGATAGAAGTAATAAAATAACTATCAAAATGTACGAAGGTGAAAACAAGATATTTGATAAGTCAGATATGTTAAATAATGGCCTTCATACTTTACAGATTTATTATTTGGAGCGTGGCCAAGGCGAGAGTAATTGCATTATTAAATTTAAACTCCCTGTAGTTGATAATACTGGTGATCCTATTGATGTTACATTTACAAAGAAGGATGGAGCTACTAAAAATCCTATAGAAAATGCAACATTCCAGTTGTTTGATAGCAATGGAACTCAGTTTGGAAAAGATGGTGTTGCTGATGCTACAGGTAAGATTAAGTTTGAGAGTGTTCCACTAGGTGAGTACACATTAAAAGAGAAAAATATTCCTGATGGCTATACCGACCCAGGTCATGACTGGAAGCTTGTCGTTTATGCACGTAAAAACGTCACATATTATGAAATTTCAAGCATGAGCGACCTGGAAGATGTGGAAGGTAACGAGAATGATGGTTATGTAATTTACAACTTCAAGGAAGAACATAACACAGTTACTAAGGTTGTAAAGACTGCAGCAATAAAGAACTGGGACGACAGAAGCTATACAATTAAGCTTGATGCATTATCTTATGCAGAGACAAAAACAACTTATGAAGAAAACAAGCCAGTAGATATTATTCTTGTTGTTGATACATCAGGCTCAATGGAATTTAAGAGCGATTTGCAAAGAACAAATGACGTTGTTCTTGATAGAAACAAGACATATTATTCTATTGAAAATTCAGCTAAAGCAACAGTATATCGTTGGAAGTATGAAGAAAATGAATGGATTGCAAGAGATGATCACACAAGTTCTATAATAGCCAGAAATAATATAGATTCTTATAAGAATGCCGGTAATTTGTACGAAGATACAACTGGTAATACAAGAAATTATTATTTCAAAAATGCTGCGAAAAATCTTGTAGATGCTATACCTAATGATAGTAATATAAGTATTGTTTGGTTTAATGGCAGTGTTGGTATTCAGCAAATTAATGGTTCTGATGTTGCTACAGTTTCGGATTCAACAAAAGACTCGATTAAACAGGCAATATCAAATCTTGAACCCGCTGGCGGAACTAGACAGGATTATGGTTTAGCAAAAGCTGAAGAGCTTCTTAATCGCAAAGTTTATAAAAATAGTAATCATGATAAGAAGTATGTAGTTCTTTTAACAGATGGATGTCCTAATGCTAATGATACTAATGCAGTTGTAAGAGATGCAGTAGGGACAGCCGGAACTATCAAGAATGATCGCAAAGCTATAATATATGCTATAGGTATTGATCTTGAGTACAACGATTATCTTGTACAGGCAAGAAACTTAGTACAGAATTGTTCTTCAGGTGAAGGTTATTACTTCAATAATAAAGCAAGTGAACTTTCATCTATGATTAAAACCATTAGCAATACAATCACTGGCTCTATGGTATCAAAGACAGTGTTAAAAGGTTCAGTTAAAGATGTTGTTGATACAAGATTTGATTTATTTACAGATGCTGAAGTAAAGGTGACTTCAAGTGGAACATATACTATTGGTGGAAGAACAGCTGCAGTTACAGTAAATGCTGATGGAACTACAACAATTGTATGGAATGAGCAAGATCTTGGAACAATTAACGATACACAGGAAACACATTGGACAGCTTCATTCACAGTTAAGGCTAAGGAAGATTTCCTTGGTGGTAATGTAGTTCCTACAAATACAAGCGACTCAGGTGTAACTGTAGAGGGAGAGACAACTAAGTTCAAAGAGCCATCTGTAAATGTTAAGACTCTTGATTTAAAGATTAATGACGGATATGAAATCAAGTTCTTAGGCGATACACTTGATGTTTATGATGAAGCAAAAGCAAGTGAAGCAATAGTAAAGAATATTGAAGCTACATCTCCAGTTGAAATCAAAAATGTCAAAGTTGAAAAGAAGAACGGTAAGTGGACATATACAGCAGAGTATTCATACAAGAAAACAAATAATGATGTAGTTGGAACAATTACCGGAGAGCTTACAGCAAAGACAACAGATGCATTCTGTGATGCTAATCATAAGGCAACAGTAACTGGTGAACCAGTTCAGGAATATACATTAAAGATTTCTTATATTCCACTAACAGTGTTGGAAAGAAATGAAAAAGATGTTACTAAGAATTTGGTTAAGCCAGTAGAAGTAGATACTACTAAAGTTGCAGAAACTGAAGAAGCATCTGGTAAGTATTCGATTTATGTAATTACTTCTGATCTTAAGCTTACAAAGTGGGGATGGAATTACGTTGAAGGTACTGAATTACAGAAGCTTGATGGTGCTGAATTTGGTTTGTACAAGACTGGAGATAATAATCAGCCTGTACAGGTTGGAACACTTCAGACTACTGCAGATGGAGTTCTTACATTCAGCAATTTAGAGGTTGGAGAGTTCTATATTGCAGAGACAAAGGCACCAACAGGCTATGGTAAAACTGGAAAACAGTTTTCTGTTAAGGTTGAGGCAGTTGCAAATGATGGTGCTTCAGCAAATGGTAAGCAGTACAAGATAACAGTTGAAGGTGATAAGCTTGATGCTTATAACACAACAAAGGGAACAACAGTTTATGAGTATGTTGTAACTGCAAATATTGTCAAGAGCAATGATACAACAGCATTTACAAAGGTTGTTACATTAAATAGTAACGAAGCAGCTGTTGAAACAAATGTTATCAACTACATTGCTTACAGTCTTCCAGAAACAGGTGGAAGAGGAGTTTACGTTTATACGATAGGTGGTGTACTTCTTATGTTAGGTGCTTGCCTGTTGTTATATAAGAACAAGAAAAACAAAAACAAATAAAAAAGGAGAGGAAAAAAATGAGAAAGATGAAAAAGATCATTACTCTTGCAATGACATTAGTAATGATGATGGCAATGAGCTTAACAGCTTTTGCCGCACCAGATGCTGCAGCAAACAAAGCTACAGTTTCAGTTATCAATCTTCAGAAGCCAGTAGCAAATGAAGATGGTACAACTACAGATGGAGCTACTGTTGAAATTTACAAGTTAGCTACAGTATCAGAAGACAACAAGGTTGTTGTTGAAAACTGGGCTGAAAAAGTTTACAAGCTTGAGGCTAATTTAGTTGATGGAAAGCCAGCTAAGGAAATCCAGAAGCCAGCTTTAACACCAGATCAGATTAAAGCTATTGAAACAGCTTTCGGTAAGGTTACAGACGAAGCAAAGGCTACACTTAAGGCAGGCACAGCAAAGGCTGATAAGGATGGAAAGGTTAGCTTTTCATTAGACGCAGGTGTTTACTACATCGTAGCTACAGGTTCTAAGGCTGTTTATGCACCTATGGTTGCAGTTGCAATCAAGAACGATGGCAATGGTAATTATGTATTTGATAATGCAGAAGTTAAGGCTAAGGGTACTGAGAACGATATCGAGAAGACAGTAACAGATAAGGATTTCGAGTTTGTACATGCAGGACAGGAATTAACATTCCAGATTACAAAGTCTATTCCTCGTGATGCAAGTAAGTTTATCGTATTCGATCAGACTCAGAATCTTTCAAGCTTAAAGAATGTTGATGCAACTGTTGAGTATGCTAATGAAAAGGCAACATACAAGTTTAAAGAGACAGATACAACTGGCTTATTCAAACTTGACTTAACAGATATCGTTTACAAGAACGATGCTTTCGTAAACACATACGCTGGTGAGAAGTTAACAATCACATACAAGGCAACAGTTCTTGGTGATCAGGGTTATTCAAACACACCTAAGTTCCAGGTTAACGATTATGATGTAATCGAAGGAACACCAGTTAAGGGCTTCACAGGTGATATTACACTCGCTAAGAAGAACAATACAGATGCACTTCTCGAGGGTGCTCAGTTTAACGTTTATAAGAAGACAGTTGCTGATGGAAAGACAACTTTATCTGACAAGTATATTTTCGTTGCAAAACCTGATGAGACAATGACAGTTGATAATGAGACAGTTACAGTTAAGGTTTACAAGCTTGCTGAAGCAGGTGACCAGAAGACAACTGATACTATCGTTGCTACAAACGGTTTAGTAAAGGTAACAGGTCTTGATGAAGGAACATATCATTTCGACGAGATCGTTGCTCCAGACGGATATTCAATCAATCCAGAAGGAAAAGACATTACAATCACTCCAAATGAGGAGAAGTTAGATTTTGTACACGCAAGTGATGAACTTATTGATACACAGCTCATCTCACTTCCATTCACAGGTGGTATGGGTACAACAATCTTTACTATCCTTGGTGTAGCTATCATGGCTATGGCAGCAGCTCTTTTCTTCGCAACAAAGAAGAGCCGCTAATACATAAATTGGGGAAGAAAAATTTGGTATAACAAATACAAAATGATGCAACTTTCCTGGCGGCAGCAACAGCCGCCAGGGGGTACAGCATCAAGGAGAGGACAGCAACGATATGACATTCTTGAAGACTCACATAAAGTTTATAGCAATTGGCATTATGATGGTTGCTGGCTTGTCCTTGCTGGTGTATCCACTGGTAGCCAACACATGGAACAATCATGTGCAGGCCACATTGGTAAATAACTATTCAGAATCGGTTACTTCAGCAATCGAGGAAGGCAAACTTGATGTCACCTCGGAGATGGAAAGAGCAGAGGAGTACAACGCCGAGCTTCTTCCTAGCATCCTTCCAGATTCCTTTGCAGAGGCAGAGGCCAATGGAACAGATGCAACATACATGAGCATTTTAAATGCTAACGGCGATGGCATTATGGGATACATTCAGATTCCATCCATTAACGTAAAGCTTCCAATCTTCCATACCACAAACGAAGATGTTCTTCAGACAGGTGTTGGACATTTGGAAGGCAGCTCACTTCCAGTTGGCGGTGAGAACACCCACTCAGTACTTTCGGCACACAGAGGACTTCCTAGTGCCACACTGTTTACTGATTTGGATCAGGTAAAAATGGGGGACGATTTCTTCCTTATCATCATGGACGAATACATCGCCTATGAGGTGGACCAGATAGAGGTGGTTGAGCCAGACGATACATCGCTTCTTCAGGTAGAGGATGGACAGGACCTGTGCACATTGATTACCTGCACACCTTACGGTGTAAACACACAGCGTCTCATGGTTAGAGGCCACAGAGTGCCATACACTCCAGAGCTTTTAGCAGACGCAGAGGTACCTACATTTGGTGCAGTCAGTCTTCACACAAATTATCTTCTTTGGGTAATTGTTGGACTTTCGATAGTGGCATTGTTTATAATAATGCTATACACAATCGATAAAATGAGAAATAAGAAGGAAAAATAGTGTGAAGTTCAAAATATTTCGAGTATTTGTAATCTTATTGTTCATCGCTGGATTTGGATTACTTGCTTACCCAACCATTTCCAACGAATGGAACACATACGTACAGAGCACCCTCATCAACGGCTATGAGAGCTCCCTGCAGTCCATGACCACAGAGGATTACTCAGCAGAGTGGGCAAAGGCCAGAGCATTTAATGAGGGCATCACGGAAAACGCCATTGGCACAGACGCTTTTAATAGCGGGGCAGATGGCAACGCCGAAAAGGCACCAGAGGATTTTACAGATTCCGAGTATTATCAGGTGCTGAATGTAAACGGCGACGGTATCATGGGATACCTTTCCATTCCAAAGATAAATCTAAAGCTTTCCATCATGCATGGAACTTTTGATGAATACATCCAGACCGCAGTTGGTCACATGAATGGCACAGCACTTCCTATCGGAGGCCCTGGCACCCATTCAGTTATCGTAGGACATAGAGGTCTGCCAAGCGCAGAGCTTTTCACCAATATAGATCAGCTTCAGCCGGGAGATAAGTTTTACATCCACGTGCTAGACGAAACCCTGGCATACGAGGTAGACATGATTTACCCCATGATTGAGGCTGAGGATATTGACTCACTTTCCAACGCCATGCAAGTGGTGGACGGAAAGGACTATGTCACATTATTTACTTGCACACCTTACGGTGTAAATACCCACAGACTTTTGGTTCGCGGAACCAGAGTTGAGTACTTAGGAGAAGACGAGGTTCCTACAGGAGCCGAGGCAGTGGTTTCAACAGTGAAGGATTACTACATGGTATTTGGAATTGTTGGATTCATTGTAGCATTGATACTTATACTGATAATCAGACAGTTGTTTAGTAAAAGGAACGCATAGCCCGAAGGGAGACATTAGTAAAATGTTCAGAGTTAAAAAGAAAAATCTCATAGCACTTGCGTTGGTGACAGTACTTTTAGCATCAGGTATTGGGGTGTACCAGGTTAAGGCTGCAGTCAAGGTGGACACAAATGCAAAATGTTCATTGACTGTACAGATTCCTAGTGTTGTGACTGCTGATCAGCACGTGGATGGAAAAATAGCAGGAGGAATCGTTCTGTATGACGGAGACCAGAAGCTATCTGTAAAGCTTTACAAGATTGCTGATGTCACAGAGGCTGGTACATTTGTTTCTACACTTGATGGCTTGACAGCATTCGATGATGGCAAGCTCACTGAGGATGAAGCAAAGAATTTGGCTAAGGATGCTTATAACTTGGTTGATAAAGCTAACCCTGCGAAGACTATAACCATGAGTCCTAAAGCTACTAGCTCCAAAACAGAGGAGAATATTCCTGTAGGCGTATATCTCTATGTGCCAAGCATTTCTGATACTGATAGATATTCCTTTGAGTTTACAAATGGTGTTATTTCACTTCCAACAAGTGAATATATTCAGGGCGGCACTAAGGTAGGTGAGCATGGCGAGATAGTTGAGGCAACAACTAGTGACAAATGGAACTATGATGCTACTGTTGCGATCAAATCTCAGGCCATTCAGAAGTGGGGCAAGCTTAAAATTGAGAAGACTCTTTCAAATTACAATGAGTCACTTGGTACAGCAAGCTTCGTATATAGTATAGAAGCAAAGTATGGCACTGACGTTGTTTATTCAAATGTTGTTTCACTTGACTTCACTAAGCCAGGTACAGTTGAATCTGCTGAATTAAAGATTCCTGCTGGCACTACAGTAACAGTTACAGAGGAAGAAACTGGTGCTAGCTATGTAATTGATAAGGTAGTTAATGTAGACAAGATTGTTGCAAAAGATACTGCGGATGTAGCGAAGTTTACAAATAAATACGACGATGAGCTCCAGGTTGGAGGCATCAGCGTTGTAAATAAGTATAGCAAGAATGAAGCTGGTGAATTTAAGTTTGATAATAAAGAAGTAGATGTAGAACTAAAACCAATTGAGGAGGTAGCAAGATAATGAAAAGTAAGAAACTTTTGATTGCAGTTGCCACTCTCGCATTGATTGGTGCTGCATCTGTTGGGCCAGCAATGGCATACTTTACAGACAGTCACATAGTTACAGGTCAGCAGCCTGTGAACTTAGGCGACAGCCAGATTACTCCACATGAGGAAATGGATGATACAGGGTTTGAGAAGACTGTCGTAGTTGAGAATAATGGTAAATACGATGTGTATGTAAGAGTTAAAGCATACTCAGGTAGCACAGTAACAGTTAAGGTAGATGATGAGAATACTGATGCTAAATGGAAGCATGTTGGTAAGTACTACGAGTACACAGATGTTGTAAAGGCTGGCGGAAAGACAGAGCCTATCGTATTTACGGTAACACCTCCAGCTAACAGCGAATTACAGAATGATTTCAATGTAATCATCTACGAGGAAGCTACAAGAGCTGAGTATAATGAAGTTGGAACACCAGTAGGTCCAAAGTGGAAGCTTAAGATTGGTGACAAGCATGATGAGCAGCCAGCAAATAATGGAGAGGAGGGTGAGACTAATGAAGATTAATATTAAACGCCCTCTAGTAGTTTTCGCAGCTGGCCTCATCCTTGTAGGAGCAAGCTCAGTTGGCGCAACAAGAGCAGCTGTTAAGTTGCAGGATGGCTTAAATCAGGTTGATTTCAATTCTTCAAAACTTACAGTAAGTGTTCTTGAAGAAAGAAATGGTAAATATACAGATACATCTGATGGAGCATTGGAGTTTACCAATTTAAAGGAAGATTTCCATATTGGTCAGAAATACACCGAGAATGTTAAAGTATTAAATAATTCACCAGGTGGTTATGACGAATATGTTAGAGCATCTGTCAGAAAGAGCTGGGTTGAGGATGGAGTTAAGGATACACAACTCAATCCTGATGCTATCGTTCTAGGATTTGCAGATGGTTGGATTGAAACAGATAAAACTGATGAAGGTGCTATCTATTATTACGACAGCCCAGTAAAGGCTAATGATGAAGAGCACGATTATTCAGTACCATTAATTACAAGTGTAATGGTTAATAATACAGTTTGGGATTATGTAGAGACACAGGCTGTAGAGGGTAAAAACTCAGTAGTAAGAAATTACTACAGCTATGGCAATCATACAATGGTTGTAGAACTTAAGGTTGATGCAATTCAGGCACACAATGGTGCAGAAGCAATGCGTGGTGCTTGGGGTGTTAAAGCTGTTATTGACGAAAACGGTAAAATCACAAAGGTAAATGGATCTAGCAAATACGCTAAATAAGGAGAGTAGGTAATGAAAAAGAAATTATTGAATATCGTTCTTGCTCTCACAGTGGTGATTGCAGGATTTACAGCTTTTAGCGGCACTGCAAAGGCTGAAGAGATAGGTTTAAAATGGGATGTGACCTATAGCAAGGATGGTTCAAAGGTAGAATCTACTTTTGATGCAATCGATAAAGATGCCATCTCAAAGGTTATGCCAGGCGATACTTTATATTATGAAGTAACCTACACAAACAACTATACAAAGGACGCAACCTTTTACATGCATGCAGGTGTTGCTAAAGCACTTGAAGAAGGCATGAAAGGTTCAGGCGGCGCATACTCTTACGAAATCTTTAATAACGGAGAATCAATCTTAGATAACAAGACAGTCGGCGGTGAAAACGAAGACGTTCAAGGTTTGATGCAGGTTAATAAAGATGACAATGCATACTTCAATCTTGGAAGCATTAAGCCAGGAGAGAGTGGCAAGATTAGAGTTGCTGTTAAGTTAGATGGTAACACAATTAACAACGACTACATGGCAGACCTTGCTACCCTGTCTTTAAATGTAAGATTTGGTGCAGAGCCAACATCAGATGAAACTGATGGCGGCACAAGATATGAGACAACTACAAAACATGTTGTTAACCGAATTGTAAAGGTTCTCAACAATGGTACAGAGGTTGTTATCTTAGATGATGATGTACCACTTGCAGGTCCTCGTACAGGTGATTCGATTTTACCAATCGTTATGTGTGGTCTTGCACTTGTTCTTGGACTTCTCATGATTGTTTGGTATTTCATGCTTACAAGAAATGACAGAAGGGAGGAAGCCTAGTATGAAAAAGACAAAGAAGCTTTTGGGCTTTTTCCTTACACTTGCTGTAACAGTTGGTATGTTATTTGCCAACACATCAACAGCGAAAGCATATTCATACAGTATTCGTATCTGCCTCGGAAATGATGAGAATGCTTCATTTGTTTCTGAATATGTAGATAAGATTACTGAAGATCTTAAAGAATCAGGAATTACTGTTCACTATTACAAAATGGATGACGGTGAAATTGATAATGAGACTTTAGTATTTAGTGGCTTTGATTACGGCGATACTTTGGCTGTAGATTTGAATAGTCTCGTAAATATTGAGCAGAAGTCTGATGCTACAAATTATTATGTAAAGGGACTTAGAATGGCTGGGGGATCTGGTGATCCTGAAAAAGATATCTTATCAGGCGGAAAGAATCCTACGCTTAATGTAATCGGAGAACAGACATATGTACTTGCATATGGTGTTGGCGCAACAGTTCCTTACCTTGTAAGGTATGAAGACCAGAAGGGAAACGCACTTGCTGATGAAGAAATACAGTATGGTGCAGTTGGTGAAGTTATTGTAGTTCCTGCAAAAGCTATTGCAGGATACAAGGCTGAGCACAAGTTCCTCACTGATTCTAGAGGAATCCAGGAACCAGAAAAGGTCACAGATGCTGAAGGTAAAGAAACTACAGTTCCAAAGACAGTATTCACATTCAAATACAATAAGTACGATCCAAATACTGTTTACAATGAGGACGTTCAGTACTCAACATCATACTCTGAAACAACAGAGACTGGTAACGGCGGCGGAACTACTTATGTAAGAAGAAACAATGGTAATGGCGGTGGCCAGGGCGGTAACGCAGGTGGCGGAAACGCTGGTCAAAATGCAGGCGGTGAAGCAGCAGGTGAAGCAGGTGACGGAGAGCCAGCTCCAGTAGTTGAGCCTAGCCCAGAGCCAGAGGTATACGATATCGCAGATGAAGATGTAGCACGTGCAGGTGGCGAGCCACAGGATAACCTAGTTCGCAACATGATCGTTGCAATCATCATCGCAATCGTCGCAGTGCTTGCAATTCTCATCGCACTTATCGTTGCAGATAGAAAGAGAAAAGCACAGATAGCTAACACAAATCGTAAAGACGATAATGAATAAAATAGCTTTTGAAAACCAGGTACGTAATGTACCTGGTTTTTTGCTGTATGAAAGGTTGCACCTAATTATAATCGGTTGCGAAAGGTTGCACCTCAATGCACTGGGTTGCGAAAGGTTGCACCTCAGAGGGAAGTTCTACCTTTGGACGATAGTCAAATGGCTGTCTCATATTTTAATACTTTTGATATTGACGAGGTGGAAGCAATATAGCTGGCCAAAATGACTAAGGGATATGCTTTCGCTTATCAAGTCTTAAGATATTGGTTTTTTGAGAAAAACGTAAATAAGAATGATAGAGTGAAGGATGTAGAGGTCGAATACCGAAGTGAGCTTATTAAATATTCCTATAATAAGCTTTGGAGTGAGCTTTCTGAAAAAGATAAAGAAATAGTGATAACATTAGTTGAACTAGGAGCTGATAATAGGGGGGATATTTGGATTCCACTACCTCAGTTTGGAAACTTTATAAAGCTTTATCATATGTGATTTTTTGCCAAAAACACGTCACTTCTGCCAAGTTGCACCACTAGACATTAAAATGTGTTACTCTAATATCGAAAGTATATATGAAAATATATGATTTCAGGGGAGTGAGGCATATTAATGAGATACAAGACATTTATTAGGGAGCTTGCTACAGCGGCAGTATCTTTCCTGTTTTGTCTGATGGTGGCTTTTACACCGATGGTGGTACATGCATCAGATAAAACAGTGGTTGCTGAGGCGGCACAGGAAAAAACAGAATCAAATGATTCGAATGAATCTGCCATTACTGACGAAGGGCCTGTTGTGATTAGGGATAACACGGTCCCACTTGGCTTGGACACATTAGAGGATTTTGAGCAGTACAAACGCGACGCATTTGTTATAATTGTATTTGGCGGGATGATTGTGTTACTTACCGTTCTTGCCACTGTTAAGAAGAAAAATGATAAGGAACGATTTAACTAGAAATGCAGACTAAAGCCTTAAAAATCATTGGAAACATTTTAATAGCAATCGTTATTCTTGCATGTCTACCATCAGTTTTACCAAAGCTGTTTGGCTTGCAGGGGTACGAAGTAATATCAGGATCAATGGAGCCAGCTATACCAGTTGGCTCCATTGTCTATGTGAAGGATGTCAGCTTTGAGGAGCTATCCGAAGGAGACGTGGTGGCCTTTGAAGCGGGAGCATCGGTGGTGACTCACCGTATCGTAGAAATCAACGGTGCAGACAAGCTACTGCGCACTAAGGGCGATGCCAACAATACCAACGACTTTATGCCTGTGGCATATGTGAATGTAATAGGAAAGGTTGTATTCCATTGCCCATTGTATGGCTACGTGGCTGCATGGATTTCCGAAGTTATTGGAAAGATAGTGCTGGTGGCACTTCTGGTGCTTGGCGTGGTACTTTCCTCTGATGGCAGTGAGAAAAAACAGAAAAAGAATGTGGCAGCGTCACTTGTTTTGGCGGTGGGGCTCATCATTATCTTTAGCTCTCTGGCGGGATTCTTTCTTATATATAGAGGCTACCAAAAGTCAGAGGATTTGTACGCGGCAGTGGATGAAGCCTATGTAACCGAGGTAGCGCCAGAGGAAGTACAAGAGACCAACTGGTATGACATGATTGATGTAGATTTGGCATCCCTTCAGGAGGTTAATCCAGATGTAATCGGCTGGATTTACGTGGAGGGCACAGACATCAGCTATCCTATCATGTATTCTGGCGAGGACGAAAAGTACTTGCACACTACTTTGGACGGCCAGTATGCCAAGGCCGGCTCTATATTTATGGAGGGCATGAATTCGTCAGACTGGAGCGACAGCCACACCATCCTCTATGGCCACAACATGAAAAATCTTTCCATGTTTGGCAAGCTTCGTTATTACAAGGCTGAAAAAGAGTATGTAGATGAGCATCGTTACTTCCAGATCATCACTGCTGATGGCAAGCGCCGATACGAGATTTTCTCATACTTCGATACTGACCCAGCATCATGGGTTTACGAGCTGCCATTCTCTGAAGGAGAAGCATACGACCACTACCTATCAGAGCTCCGCAGACATTCTTACCAGAGTATAGACACTGAGAGAGAGTTTACATCAGCTGATTCTGTGGTTACACTTTCTACCTGCTCTAGCAATGAACGGAGATTTACAGTGCATGGGTATTTGGTGGAGGAAGCTAGATAAATATTTGCCAGGCCTGACGGCCTGGCTTTTTTATTATAAAAGACTAAAAAATCTGAACCAATATAATAAAAACACGTTATATTTAAAAATAATTTTGCCATTTGGCACGAATGTATAATTTTTGGCAAGAACTGTTACAAAAGACGGTTGAAATAACACATATACGTGATAGAATAACTTTACAGATAATTTGGAAATGATTTTTGTAACGTTTTTATATATTGATTTGAGGACTTAACAAATGGCAAAGAAGAGAGTCGAAAATTTATTAAAAGGTGTTGCTATTACGGGCGCCACAGTAAGTGGCGCTTCTATTATGGGTGATGCCAATATAGCATATGCGTGCGAGTTAGGTGAGGAGCAGGCTAGAGCGGCCGCTGAAGGCGCTTTAGAAGTACAGGTTACTCAGGAACAGACTCAGGAGATAGTAGAACAGCAGGTGGAAGCAGATTACGAAGCACATCAGGAAATAGTAGAAAAGCCAGCCGAGACTGAGACAGTGGAAGTTACTCGTGTATATGAACAGTATTCAGAAGCTATAAAATACGAGAGCGAAGATGGAAATACTTATTATGAAATGCATACTAATCCCTTCGATAAGCTGGATAATGGTCAAACGTTTTGGAGATCAGATTTTCACGACATATATGTAAATGATAATAATGATAACCTTGGAGTTGTAACAACAGATGAAAATGGTCATAACGTATATGAAGATTTAGTAGACGAGGGCGGAAATAGTGTACAGCTGTATGCTAAAGAGTCAAGCAGCTGGGATACAAATAAATGGGGTTACATTGGTAGATACTATGTAATCAATGTAAATAATAGAGACTATTATTTAAATGGGTTTAATTTACATTCATATGGAAATGGAACTTATGCTTTCTCAGGCACTAATGATATAAGAGATTACACTTGGAACACAGAATATGGCACAATTTATCAGAAGACAAAGTCTCCTGCATATCAGCAGTCTTCTTTGAGTGCTTCGCAGAGTGCGGTGGAGAGCACTTCTGCATCTACTGCAAAGAGTGAATCAGCAGTAGCATCAGAAAAGGCAAGATTGTCAGAGTCAGCAAGACTTTCAGAAGAGGCAAGGTTATCAGAGTCAACAAGACTCTCTGAATCTACAAGATTGTCAGAGTCTACAAGACTTTCAGAAGAGGCAAGACTCTCTGAATCTACAAGACTTTCTGAGAGCATGCACAGATCTCTTAGCCAGAGTCTTTCAGAATATGTCAGCGAAAGCATTTCTACAGCGCAGTCATTATCTGCTAGATTAGAATCAGAGTCTGCATCAGCTTCCGAATCCGCAGCAAGTGAGTCAGCTGCAGCTAGCCAGTCTACAAGATTGTCACAGGAAGCTTCAAACTCTGCATCAGAGTCAAACAGACTGGAGTCAGAGAGTGCTTCAACATCTACATCAGAGTCAAACAGATTAGAATCAGAGAGAATCTCTAATTCTGTATCAGAAAGCATTAGACTGTCTGAAGAAGCAAGCCAGTCAGTAAGTGAGTCAGTAAGACTTTCACAGGAAGCAAGCCAGTCTGCAAGAGTATCTGAACTTGAGAGCATGTCAGCATCAGCTGCACAGTCTGAGTCAGAGAAGATTGCTTCAGAGAATGCATCTACTTCAGTATCAGAATCTGAAAAGGCAGCATCAGAGCAGGCTAGTGAATCAACAAGAGAATCTGAGTCTATCTCAGAATCAAATAGAGTAGCATCAGAAAGCACATCAGCTTCTGAATCAAATAGAATTGCATCTGAGTCTGCAGCAGCAAGTGAGTCAGTAAGACTTTCAGAGATGGCTAGTATGTCAACAAGAATCTCTGAGTTGGAATCTACTTCAATTTCAGAGTCAAATAGAATTGCTTCTGAGTCAGCGGCTGCATCTGAGCTTGAGTCAATTTCAATTAGAGATTCAGTTAGAGCAAGCCTTGCAGAGTCAGAGAGTATTTCTGTAAGCAATAGTATTGCATCAGAATCTGCAGTTTCAGCAAGTGCAAGCACTTCTGCTTCAGAGTCAGAGGTAGCAGCATCAGCTAGCGCAAGCCAGTCAGTTTCAGAAGTAGATAGAATTGCATCTGAGGCAGCAAGCATGTCACTCAGCATCAGCCTGATGCTTTCAGAAAGCATGAGTGTAGCAGCTTCAGAAAGAGCTAGCGAGAGAAAAGCTGCATCAGAGACAGCAGCTCCTGCAGAGCAGCTTCAGGAACGTAACCTTAGTGCAGATGCATCAGCTCCAGTAGCTTCCACAATATCAGCTGCAGCACCAGCAGTAGCTAGCTTCAACGAAGTAGAAACAACTACAGAGACAAGTGAAGTTTCTGCATTCAATGAAGTAGGTATCGGTAGCGAGAGCCTTGCAGATACACAGGTTCCACTTGCAGTAAGACTTGATGATGTGGATGAAACAGTAGATACAACAACAATCGAGGACGAAGAAACACCACTTGCTATTACAAAGAGTAGCGTAGCTGGTAAGAACTGGTGGTACGGAATCCTCCTTGTAATTTCACTTATCACAGGAAAAGTAGCTGGCAAGAAGCGCAATGAGGAAATAAACTCAGAGAACTAGAAAAGGCGTAAATAGAATATTAGATGAGAAAGGTTAGCCATTTGTTGGCTAGCCTTTTTTCTTCAGCTGAAAATTCATATTTGCAGTTTATTATATCACGATATCGTGATATAATAAGTCTAAGGAGTTTTTGTTATGCCAGTAATATCTAGATTTAATGGGATTGTTATTAGGATGTATTTCCTCTCAAGTGAGCACAATCCACCACATATTCATGCTATTTATGGAGATGATGTTGCCGCAATAGATTTTCAAACAGATGAAGTCTTAGATGGTTTTCTTCCACCGAAGATTTTGGATTTAGTCTTAAGATGGATATCGTTTCATCGAGATGAATTATTGCAAATATGGGAAACGCAGAATTTTGTTAAAATTCCACCGCTTTAATTGAGGAGGTTGTTATGTTCCATAAAATAAAAGAAGTTCAAGTTTTGCCAGATTATAAATTAAATGTTTATTTCAGTGAAGGCCAGCGTAAAATATATGATGTAAGCAAGTTAGCTGATGTACATCAGGTATTTAAATCACTTGTTGAAGATGAAACTTTATTTAATTCTGTAAAAGTAGATGTTGGCGGATACGGCATTATATGGGACGATGATTTGGATTTATCGTGTGATGAGTTATGGGAACATGGGGAAAATATTGAATCTCCGTTTGATGGATTAATGTCATTAAGGGATGCCACAGAGATGTGGGGACTCAATGAAAGCACATTACGAAGAGCGATTATTTATGGCAGATTTTTACTTGGGATAGATGTTTGTAAATTCGGAAAGCAATGGGTTATTTCATATAAATCAATGGTCCGTGAATATGGCGAACCCAAAGCAAGTTAGTTCTTATCATCTTATACACAATCCCATCCCATTGTGGTATCATATTCTCAACTAGAGATTATATCGTAGTGGGGGGTTACTTATGAATACTACAATTAAAAGATGTATTGAATTCGTGGCGGTAGCAGTAATTACTTGCGTCATAGCATTGTCTAGTCCATTAAATCCATGGATGAATAACGCATTTACCACAGTGCAGGAAGGGATTATGGAGATTGCAATGTCGGTGCGCCAGGGATTCTTAGCTTATGTTGAACTGGATGGTCATTATGGTCCGGTGGTTTATGAATTCTTTGGATTAGGATTCTTGCCAACGGAGACGCATCTGGTTCAATTTATTATGGAGACAAATGTGGTACTATTGTCTGTTACATTTCTTTATAAGACAGCAAAGCTTTTCACATCGCCTGTGTTTGCCATTATCGCTACAGCAATCATCACTATTTTAGAGTGGGGACAGCTTACACATGCCGGAGCAGAAGAGCTTGTATTCTTTGTAATGAGCTTGAGCTGTTATCACATGGCTCGTCAGCTGAAATCAGGATTCCTTTCACATCACAGCTATTTGCTGGCAATTGATTTAGGACTTATTTTCTTCCTACAGCCAGGTTATATTTTCTTCTGGATAGTAGTTATCCTTTGTTTCGCAGTAAAATTCAAGGTAGATGGAATTGAAGGGAAGTCATACAGGACATTTATACGTTCCACATTTGAGGGACTTCTCACTGTTGCTGTTCCTATGGGACTTTACCTATGGTACTTTAAGAACGCAGGTGCATTCTTCAAGCAGGTGGTTTCATACAACTTCCAAAACATCGGAGAGTTTGCTGGCGGCATCAAGCTTTTGTTTGGAAATATTTGGATTATTGCACTGGCACTTTTAGTGGTAGCTATTATCGTAAAGGCGATGCAGTCAGAATCAGTGACTCCACTGGTGAGCTGGCTGTTTATCACAATCGTGGCTATTATCGTAGTAGCATTGCAGGGTGACAACCTGCCATCATTCGTGGAAGTGGTAAAGCCACTTTACATCGTGCCACTGGCTAGCATCTTTTCACTGTGTGACAAGGTGTTTGGATTAAAAATAGAAGAAAGATACTAATCATTAATGGACGATATTGAAGTATTATTTGTCACAGATAATTACGAAAAATATGAATATACTCAGGCGCCTCAGGGGATAAAGTGCTTTTCATGGGAACAAAGGAAAAAGATCACCAGGGAAAGCTTTGACATAGTTATCGTAGATAGAAATGTCACTGAGGAGGAACGAGACGAGCTTATTGATATCGCAAATGCGTATTGTCTGTTTTACGTGGATGGCAATTATGATGCCATCACTAAAAACCTCTTTGATAGAAAGATGGCTCAGAGCATGATAGCAGATGCGGTAGAACCATTTTTACGGGAAGAGGGCAGAAATTTCTTCCACCACAGCTATGGCGAAAAGGCAAAGCCAAACGACATCGGCATTGCCCAGGGCTTTAAGGGGCAGGTGAAATGGAACGGCCAGTATAGCGTTTCTATAAATGGAGACTATGGCCAGGACTTTAACCAGATTGCCTTTTGGCGCTACAACGTACCTATTGAGCCAGGTCAGGCCCTGAACTTTTGGCTAGAATATAAAAAGGACCCATCGGTAGAAATTAGGCTGGAAATGAGAAAAATTGTATCTGGCTCTCTATCGGATATATCTCAGATGTGGACCTTTGATGAGGCGGACCTGGAGGACGAAATAATAGTAGAAAACGATTATGCTGCAGGTTCGATTTTCGTTTCCCTTTTGGCAAAGGGCAGCGGAAGCCTGGACATTATAGCTTTGCATGACAGACATTCTAGAAGAGGCTGGGGCACCTTTATGGTGGGCGGCGAAAGATACGTCACCTCAGATAGAGAAGAGATTTTCTGCTACTTTGATCCAGGGGATTTAAAGCCACCACTAGCTGTTTATTTCAGTGGTTACAAAACAATGGAGGGCTTTGAAGGATATCACATGATGAAAAAAATGGGATGTCCTTTCCTATTGATATCAGAGCAGCGCTTTGAAGGCGGTGGATTCTATCAGGGCAGTGAAGAATTTGAAAAGCTCATGATTGAAATTATAGAAAAGCATCTTGGTAAGCTGGGATTTTATCAGCATCAGCTTATTCTGTCAGGAATTTCCATGGGAACCATCGGAGCTATGTACTACGGATGTGCCATGAGGCCTCATGCCCTTATTCTTGGAAAGCCACTGGCCAGCCTGGGAGACATAGCGGCAAATGAAAGACTGAAGCGACCAAAGGGATTTCCTACATCTCTAGACCTTCTTCAACATTTTGCAGGGGGCATGGACGAGGATGCCATAGAACGATTAAACGATAGGTTCTGGAGCAAAATCCGGAATACAGATTTCAGTCACACTAAGTTTATTGTTTCTTATATGTTTGAGGATGACTATGATGCCACGGCCTATGAAAGGCTGCTGTCGGAGCTGAATTCCGCCGGAGTGCAGGTGTATGGCAAGGGCTTACATGGCCGTCACAATGATAATACAGCTGGTATTGGTACCTGGTTTAAGAGCCAGTACATAAAAGTGTTGAAGGACGACTTTAGCAGGTAAATATTGAATAATCACAGATGTTGTGGTTTTGTCTATGAATTCACAGATGGAATACAACATCTGTGTTTTTTTTATGACCGTGGCAAGAAGTAAAATTAATTGGCAAAAGTTAATGGATAAGGACACAATTTTCTCACAGAAAATACATATACTTAAGTCACAAAATAAAAACAGTTTATAGGAGCACGGGGAGGTAGAGACGTGGCAACTAAGAAAGTAGAGAAAATGTTAAAAGGTGTTGCGGTCACCGGAGCAAGCGTAGCAGGAGCATCAATGTTTGGAGATGCTAGCCTGGCATATGCTGCTGAAACAGGACTGGAGGATACATTAGTTTCTCAGCCTGAAATTGTTGTAGATGTGGAGACCGTTTTGGAGGATAGCCAGGAATCATCTAATGGCGCTGGTCAGATTGATGTGGAGCTTTCAGAAAACGACACAGCAGAAGGCCTGACAGAGCAGCTTGAGGATTATGAGGAACAGCTTCAGATGGATGAGGCTTCATTTACAGCAAATGGCTATGACCACGAAGGTCTTGAGGAGCAGGAGAGCTTCGTAAATACGAAGCTTGAGGCCGAAGCAGCCAAACGCGCCGATATCGCGGATGATAGTAAACCAGATTTAGGCAAGAACGATTACTATAAAAACTATGGTCGTCCACTTGCGGTAGAGCTGGTTAAGTATAATCTTCTCCAGCTGGGTAAAATCGATGCAAATAACATCGATGCACTTCAGTATAAATGGTGGGAGGGCACCTACGAAGAGAAGCACTTATGTGTTCAGTACATCGGAACAGATGCCCAGTACCATGAGGAATATTATGACTACGTAACAGCTGATGCTGAGGGAAATTCTATCTACAAGGTAGAAGGCGACAAGGTAAATGGTATTTCAAGAGAAAACTATGCACCAGATGTGGCAGGCATTAATGTAGTTGAAAAGAAGGCCGTTTTCGAGACTGAGCCATCTAAGACTAAGAAATATGAAATCAACTATACAGACACAGAAGGTAACGTAACAAAGATGACAGGTGCTCGTTACCAGCGTACAGATTTTGAATCAGTAAATGGCACTAAAAAGGGTGTTGACTGGTACAAGACCATCGACTATCTCAAGGATGTGGCAGAGCGCAAGCGCCTTGCAGCAGAGATTGAGCAGCTTGGCAAGGACGTTGCTACTACAAATGCTAAGCTTACACTTTTGGCTAACCAGGCAGCAACTACTCCTACATCAACACCTACTGAGTCACCTGCACAGCCAGCAGCACAGGAAGAAACAGCACAGGCTGCTCCACAGATTGATTTATCTGCAATCACAATTTTGTCTTCTGCTACACCACAGACAGTTGCAGCAGAAATAGCTGGAGCAACTGCCGGGGAAGCGCCAGCACCAGCACCTGCAGTGCAGGCAGAGCAGACAGTAGAGACACCTGCAGCACCAGCTGACGAGGTGGTTCCACTTGCAGTTGTAGAGGATGATGTGACTGAGACAGCATCTACAGGAGGTACAGCTTCTGTTGAGGTTGAGGCGGGTCGAGTTGTAGATCAGACAAAAATCGCTGAAGAAGAAGTAGCTAGAGCCCGTATGGAGACAATTGAAAAGGTTGGTCGCCAGGGATTATTCTATACAATTATCGCCGGAATTTTCGCTTTCTTTGCCATTGGTAAAAAGAAAAAGGATGAAGAGGAAGAAGATGTGGTATAATTTTTCATAAGATGAAAAAACACTTTTTCCCTAAAACTTTACATGGAAAGATGGCGTTTACCCTCATCATAATGGCAATGTATCTTGGCGGAAGAGAGTTGCCATTATATGGGGTTGATTTGAGTGCTTACGAGGCTCTCAGAGATTCTTCGGCGGATCTTATCATGCAGACTATTGGTGGAGATAGATACAAAACCAGTATTCTGGCTCTAGGCATTTCGCCATTTATGTTTTCAATGCTATTTGTGCAGGTAGGCGTGGCATTTAAAAAATCTGGCAACAAAACCTACGCATCACCTAGAAAAATCACTTGGGCAACACTTATTTTCATGTTGGTATGGGCTTCGGTACAAGCCTATTTCACCAGCGCATCTATCATGTATGTGTACGATGGCGGCATCCAGCTAGTGATAGCTAAAATCGTGTCATCTATTCAGATGGTGACAGGTGCCTACGTGATTTTGTGGATGGCCACCAGAAATGGTAAATACGGTATAGGCGGCCAGACACTTCTGATATACGTTAATATATTGGATTCTGTGGTGAGCACTGTCAGACGAAGTCAGCCTGAAGAGCTGAAAATCATAGGCTTAGTTTCTGCGGCAGCCTTACTTATTACCATTATTTTTGAAAACAGCGAATATAGGATTCCGATGCAGCGAATCTCTATTCATAGTATCTACTCAGATAAAAATTACACTCCAATTAAGTTAAATCCAATTGGTATGATGCCGGTAATGTTTACATCGGCATTTTTCGTGTTGCCTGTATATACTTTTACAGGTCTTTCAATGCTGTTTCCAAATAATGAAAATATTAAATGGGCAGTGGAAAATATGGATACTACACATCCTTTTGGAATAGGTATGTATATTTTCATGCTGTATTTAATCACTATTATGTTTGCCTTTATTTTCATCAGCCCAAAGAACTTAACAGAAAACATGCAAAAGACAGGAGATAGTATTACAGGACTGCGTGCCGGCGGATGGACCAGACATCATCTGGCATCCAGACTGTTTATGATTTCGATTTTTTCTGCCACTGTAATGGGATTTTTCCTGGCAGCGCCTCTTTATCTACAGATGAAGGGCTATATTACCGCTACGGTAATGAATCTGCCATCGGTTATCATTGCTATGGGCAGTATCAATTGCAATTTATATAGGGAATTTATCGCAGTTCGTGATTACGATGCGTATGTTCCGTTTATTTAAATGGGGTAAGAGGAGAGTAAATGTTATATTTTGTTCCAGCGTGGTATCAACAGAATAAGTGGCGCGAGTCGGAACAGAGCTGGCACACCAGACGTATGCACACGGAGTTCGACGACACTGTTAAGCAGGTGCAGATGTTTAACAGAAGCGGTAAAAGGGATTTCAAAATCCTGCTACTAAGCCACACGCCTAACTTTAGGCATTTTCTTCATCGCCAGGGAGTTATTCATGCTCCATACTGGTCTGTTTTTGATGCCATTCAAGAGGTGGAACGCAAGAAGGCTTCTGTATTTTCTTTCCACAATCTTGACTGGCCAGAGCATATCGAATTTGTGTACACACCATTTGTGGTGATTGCATATCTTAATCACACCAAATACGCCCAGATAAATTTCGGCGAAGCAGGAAATCCTATCGAAGTTTCCATGTATAAAAATGAGGCACTTAGCCGTAAGAATATTTACGATGACCGTGGATTCGTCAGCTCTACCGAGGTGTACAACAACGGCGACTTGGTATATACGGATTTCCTTACTGAAAAGGGTATCGTAAAGATGAGAGTCTATGCAGAAACCGGTGCCGTGGAAATTAACGACGCATCCAACACTTATCTGGTGTTCGACGGGCAAAAAACTCATAAGCGTACATTCCTTAGACTTTTTTACAAGAGCATAGACGACGTGGTGTTAGAGGTGCTAAATGCCAACATGATGAGCTGTACCAGTGACGATATATTCTGTGTGGCAATGCATCCTTTGAACGTAAAGGCCATGGGAGAGTTTATTAACAGACGATGTGTCCTGTCATTTTATCAGGATAGATATCGCATCATAAATCATCCTGAGGCCAAGGAACTGGTGAAAAAGGCTAACTACATCATCACTGATTCCGAGGCTACTACTAGATACTTAAAGAGAGAAATGGGGGAGGAGCTACACAACATCATCGACATTTCTCCTTATGATTCCAGAATGGATTTTGGTATCAGCTCACAGCTTACAGTTCAAAAGATTTTGGTGCCTGTGGATAATCTGCGGCCAGAGAGATTTCAGGAGTTGATAATCGCTCTTGCTACGTATATACGAACCAACGAAAATGCCATGGTTCATATTTTCACAAGAAGAGCAGATTTCGATTTGCCAGAAAAGCTACTCCATGCCATAGCAGGTATAGTGGAGTTGGCAGGCTTTGACAGACGCATGGTTATTCCTGAGGAAAAGGAAGACCTAAATGGCGAAAATGAAAACCTAGGGGAAGATGCCGGCGAGGTTCCTGTTAGATTTTTCGTGGAGCAATGCGTAGATGAGCTGTCTGTCAGCAAGTGCATCAGAGAGCAGCGCATCATGGTAGATATGCGTCACAATCCTGATTTGTATCTGCAGATAAACTGTATCAGCTCGGCTATTCCACAAATAGTCAGACGCGAGACTCAGTACATGAAAAACGGCCAAAACGGATTCGTAATTACGGATATGGACAAAATCCCTGGGGCCTTAGATCACTTTTTAGGCAGCCTGGCAAACTGGAACCAGGCAAAGGTTTATTCCTATGACATCGCCCAGAAATATACTACAAAGCATCTTTTGGAAAAATGGGATGATGTTATAGCAAAAGCGGAGAGATAAATGGAGAAAGCAATTTGGACAATTTATTGGAATGAATATAGCTCGGATACCTATTTATACGGCTCTTCGGTGGATTATATAGCTAGAAACAACGTTCATTTCAAAAATGAGCTGATGCCACCGGGAACTGTTATAAAGCAGTGGTATTCTTTGACCAATTATCAGGCTCAGAGAATCGAGCCATCTCTTCCAATCATTGATGGCGAAAGTAGATATCGTATTAGAATAAACGTGGATAGCCCTGGGGATAAGGGCTGTCTTGTTAGACTGGTATTTCTAGACAGATACGAGCGCGAGGTAGGGGATTTTTCTATAAGAGACAAGGTGGCAGAATTTAGCTGCCCAATCCGTACCTACAGCTACAGAATGCAACTGATTAATGCAGGAATGAAGGAGTTTACCTACCATTCTATTACCATAGAAGAGTTAACAGACGAGGACGATGAAGGCGACGAAGACTAAGGGGCTGGTGCGACAGCTCAGCAAGGAACTGAAGAAGGTGAAGGCCAAGGCTACCCAAATGGCGGCTCTTACTGATGAGCAGCTACAGGGGCTGACTGCCCAATTTCAGGCTCGCTACAAGAAGGGGGAAAGCTTGGATAAGCTTTTGCCCGAGGCTTTTGCGGCCATGTGCGAGGCGGACAAGCGCGTCCTTGGTATGTACCCATTTGATGTGCAAATCCTGGCAGGCATCGCATTGCATCGTGGCTTTTTGGCAGAGATGAACACAGGCGAGGGCAAGACCCTGACAGCCACTCTTCCTATGTATCTAAACGGCCTGACAGGGAAGGGAGCCATCCTTGTTACAAACAATGAATACCTGGCCTTAAGAGATGCCAGTGAAATGGGCCCAGCTTACGAGTTTATGGGTCTTTCGGTAAAAGCTGGTGTAAAACGAGACGAGGATGACCGCTTCGAAAATGCGGAGAAAAAGAAGATTTATCAGGCGGATATCGTATATACCACACACTCTGCCTTAGGCTTTGATTACCTGATTAACAATTTGGTGAAGTCTGCCAAGGACAGATTCCTTCGCCCATTTAACTATATCATCATCGACGAGGCGGATTCGGTGCTTTTAGATAGCGCCAGCACACCTCTTGTTATTTCCGGTGCGCCACGTGTCCAGTCCAATCTATATGAATCAGCAGACTTTTTCGTTAGAACCTTAAAAGAGGATGTGGACTACCAGGTGGAGGAGAAGAACGTTTGGTTTACCAGTGCAGGCCTTAAATACGCGGAAGAATACTACGGCATCGACAACATTTTTGCTCCAGAATATTTTGAGATTTATAGACATTTAGTACTGGCTCTTCGGGCTCACAAGGTTATCGAAAAAG
>JAEEGF012316737.1_pt1 | contig 37270 bp, 32 predicted proteins | sample 9134171 | NCBI WGS metagenome assembly JAEEGF01 (sample SAMN16246542, study PRJNA631951) | gut metagenome | biome: gut microbiome; feature: rumen; material: AP-attached | host: Bos | place: Iran: Karaj | collected 2018-10 | reverse complement strand
GTAGTAACCTCGGAAATCCTTTCATTCCTGAACTGTTCCTGGACAAGAAGCATCCTTATCTTGCGAATCATGGGATCCCGCATTGTGAACGAGATCCTTTCCATCGTCACCTTAATAAACTCTTCCCGGTCCTTTGGTATCTTTCCGATATTTTTTTCAGACCCAAACATTTCCTCATACCGTTCCTCCGCCACATCTATCAGGGCATTTAAAATCTCTTCCTTCCCCTTATAGTGCTTGTAGAGGGAAGGACCCTTGATGCCAACACGTTCAGCAATTAGATCCACGCCGGTTCCGTCATACCCTTTCTCAGCAAACAGCGTTAATGCTTCATCCAGTATTTTCTGCTTTGTTGACATGATATCCTCCCAATCTGCGCTAACGAAAGTTAGCCATATTGTAGCTATAAATCGTTAGCTTGTCAAGTTTTTTCTCCAAAAACGAAAAAAGCCTGCAAGTATCAGGATTTCTCCCAACACCTGCAGGCCAGGTATGGATTTGCTATTCATCATACCGAACGGTTTCCCATCTGCTCCGTCATCTCCAGCAATTCAGCAGCCGCCTGTTCGTTTTCCACACGGATCAGGTTATCATATACATCTATCTTTCCAAGAAGACTCATTCCTCCATGCCATACAAGCTTTTTGTCTATTACGGCATAGTGTTCACCTTCTCCATCCGTTTCCCGGACATAAATCCCGCTCCTTTGCATCTCGTCGATCAGCGCAAATAATTCGATCGTATCTCCGTATCCGACAGTATCCGGAGAAGCGGTTATCACCGTAACAACGACACCGGATTCCTGTCTTTGCCTCATCAGAGAAATCAAGCGCTCCACTTTTGACCTTCTTAAACCGGGGCTCGAAATCACTATTTCCCTATCAGCCTCTATTAGATCTCTTTCAAACGCTTCCGTATAATCCCGTCCGTCATATATAGCGTTTACAACCTTTTTTTCACTTACTGGTTTGGAAATAATCTGATACCCGAGCTTTTGATATGTCTTAAGTCTGCTTTTATACTGTCTATCAAAAAATCCGATATAAGCTGTCAGCTCACAAGCCTCTTTATAAACTTTCTAAGAATACTCCCTGTCATTCAGTCCATCCGCACAGATCTTGAACTGGATCCATCCGGTATTGCAAGATCCCTTTGAGCCCGACCCGCATCCCCAAACCTTGTACTTTTTTCACTCCAAAAACACAATGGCATTGAATTTCTAAAACGGCATCAAAAAAAGACACCTACAGATGTAAGTGCCTTTTATCAACATGATCGATATCTTATTTCAAAAGATCTTCATTCAGAAGGAATTGCTCTATGCCTACATAAGTGATACCGTTCTCATCCTGCCACGGTTTAAGATAATCCCTCACAACAACGATCTTTGCAAATGAATCGGGTATCCGCTTTAAGGATGCTATCTCCTGCTCCTTTTTCTCCGGATCGGCTATAGAAAGTGCTGACTGTATATAGAACCGCTTATCACCCTTGTTCACTACAAAGTCTACCTCCAGCTGCTTCCGGATCTTCTTACCGTCAGCATCCTTGGTATTGTATTCTACCACTCCCACGTCAACATTCATGCCTCTTCGGATGAGATCGTTATACAGTATGTTTTCCATGATGTGAGTTTCTTCCAATTGTCTGAAGCCCAGTCTGGCATTTCGAAGTCCAAGATCGGTGTAATAATATTTGGCGGGGGTCCCGATATACTTTCTACCCTTTACATCATAACGAACGGCTTTCTCTATGAGGAAGGATTCCTCAAAATAACCGATATATTTTTCTATTGTTTCCGAGCCTATTCCAATCTGCCGTTCACTTTTAAACGTATTCGCCAATTTACTTGGATTGGTAAGGGATCCGATCCCCGACGCAAGGACATCAAGCAATATATCCAGCACTTCCGTATCATTCTTTATTTCGTGTCTTTCAAGTACATCTTTTATATAAGTCCTGTCAAAGAGATCCTTTAAATATTTGCTTTTTTCTTCATGTGATTCAAGCGAAATGGCAAGCGGCATTCCACCATAAGTGTAATAATCCTGCCATGCACCCCTTTTATCCCATTCATATTCGTTATAAAACTCCGCAAATGACAACGGATATACACGGATCTCATCGCCTCTGTCCCTAAACTGGGTCAATATATCCGAAGACAGCATCTTGGAATTACTGCCGGTAACATACACATCGGCGTTATCCATTTGCATAATCCCGAGGATAACATCGATAAACGTTATCTTGGCGTCTTTATTATCCACGTATGGATTCTGAATCTCGGATACAAACTGGATCTCATCTATGAAAATATAGTACCTCTTCTTAGGGTCGATCATATGATCCCGGATATACTTATCCAGCTCCAATGGATTACGATACCTGGCATTTTCCAATATATCCAATGCAAGGGCAATGATCTGATCTTCCTTCACGCCTTCTCCCAAGAGCCATTCCCGATACAACTGAAACAGCAATACCGATTTGCCGCTTCGGCGAAGTCCTGTGATGATCTTAACACGTCCATTATCCTTCTTTGAGATTATCTCTTTTAAATACTGCTCTCTCGGATACATTTACGCACCTCACGATTTATTTGCGGTTAACCGCATTTATTTCATGTACAATATAGCATTCTCCACTCTTCTATGTCAATACTATTCATGATTTTTTTGCGGATATCCGCATTTTTCTTTCGAAGTCATGATCTGACGCTCATCATTGCCGGTATTCTTTTGCAAAAGAAAATGGACTCGGCGGCTCGGGCGTTTTTGTTTTCCCGTTCGCTTTGCCCATTGTAAATATAACACACCCCGTGTGTCAATTATCCAATTCGTCCGTACTATTGCTTCAGGTTATCTATTATCCCTTGAATGATCTTCGGATTCGGATATCCATTACCGTCATTGCCTTTCATACCGTAAAGCATCGCATAGGCAAAGTTATCCGCCATACATTCCTCCGGATCAGTTACATAACCGGTATACATTACTTCTTTACGCTTTTACATTGAATGGATCGATCAAATACTCTTCTGGATTATTTTCCAATGTAACGTACTAACATCTCCGCCCGGTAAACTTGAATTTAACGGTTCAGGTAAAATATAATATTCGCTTTATTCTCTTGTGATGTACCACAATAAATGTGATTATCAAATCCGCCTATGATAAATCCCATTTTCAAATAAAACAGGCACGCACTAAGATTGTTATCCTGTCCGATTGTGTAAAGGCCGTTGTAATTCCTATCATGCGCAATCTCCAGCGCCTTGTCCAGCAAAGCTTTTCCGACTCCCTGGCTCCTATAAAGTTTACAAACCTTGAGATCGTCCAAATACATGTACTTGTAGCAAGCGTCCACTAAAACGGCAAGCCCAATGCATTTATCTCCAACATATGCACCAACAAAAACATGATTGTTGGCGAGGCTGTCATAATCGTAGTCCTCATCAGGAAAACACATCTCGCTGATATCCTGCGGGGCATATTTCTCCACGGTGTAATACCAGGTCTCTTTTTCATAGGAAGGGATCATCCGCCCCCACAACTGGAACGGCTCGTTGGGAATACGAATATCCTGTTTGTGAAACGAATCTATTATTTTTATCTCAATCATGTATTCCGCCTCCGGGAAATTTATAGTCTTTTAAATCTATTTCAAATAGTCTTTTCATACTCTTTTAGTGCTGTATATTCGCGTTTGTATAATCCATAAACAGCAATGTCCTTATCATGATAATCTTCATATTTACCGAATATTTCTATGGCTTGCTGCAGAGGTATCCACACCCTTGTATAACCTGCAAGTTTTTCCGCTATCGTTTATAAGTTGCATCTGCTTAGCCGAAGTCTTTCTTATTCTCATAAAGAAATGTTCTTCATCTTCTCCGGCTCTGTAAGCTCCATTTTTTATCATTACCTTCTGTGATGCAACATTGTCCTTGTTAACGCGCAGATAAATCTCTTCTTCCGGAACAATTTCTTTTGCAATTTTAATTGTCAGCTTTAATCCTTCAGATCCATAGCCTTTACCTCGAAACTCTTTTGAAATACTGTATCCTATATGGCCTGCTCCTTCGCGAAGCGCATCTGTCAAATAATGTCTAATTCTGAATTCTCCAATTAGATGATCTTCATCCCACAAGTAGTAATATGTCTCCGGCACAAACCAATCAGGCATATCTATGGGGTGTTCATATGATATTAGCGTTGGAAGCACCTTGTCTCTGTATTCTTCAAAAGAGACCCCATTATAAGGATTTGTCAGTCCATTCTCGTCAGCAGGTAACGAAGTAGTATAAACCCACTGGGCTTCTATATCATTCGTATTGATTTTTCTCAATTCCATTTTATCAGTCCTTCCCGGAAATATACCGTTCCACATTGTATTCCGATATAACCTACAATCGTATCATCCACACAAATTTAAATTTGTGCGTTCCTACGAGCGGTGCAAGGATGCATCGAATCGGATGCTGGGAGCTCGCTCACAAGCAGACGCATTCGTATGCAGACTTATGACGCGACAGCGCGTCATGAGCATGAAGCGCAGCGGAATGCGAATGTCAGCACCGCAATAAATCCCGATCTGTCTTAATCAGTTTTACCGGAAGATAATCTTCCTACGGTCATCAAAATAAAAAAGCACCCAAGTTAACCCGAGTATTCTGCTATCTTCTCTGCACAATGCGCCGCCGTCCTGCTGTGGTTACCCCATGGGCCTGGATTGCAGCTCTCCGCTACTCTCAGTATTTCTTCTGCCTTGTCTCTATCAGGATACATAGTTACCTCTCATCTGTCACAAAATGCTTTACTCCGTCTTCCGGATGTAACAGCTCTCCTCTGAAGAACTCAGGGTAATACTTTATTGGATCATCAACATCTATCCACCGCAGGAATTCCTCATGATCATCTTCGCAAGGAACTGTCATGTCTTTACCTGCCATTAGTTAATACCTCATCTACTCCCACTTCTTCCACACATCCGGCTGGTAGCCGAGGGTGGACTGCCTTCCATTTCTGACAACCGGCGTCTTGATCACCTGCGGATTCTCCAGAATCTTTTCAAGCTTATCCTCTTCTGCGGTATACCGGATCAGGGCAAGCGTATCCTGATCCTTGCAGTTCGGATCCAGCATGGCGTCAATGCCATCATTAGCCTGGGCAACTGAGGTGAACTCCCCCTTACTCATGCCCTTCTCCTTCATGTCGATAAACTGGTACTTGATGCCCCGCTCCTTAAAGAAGCGCTCCGCTTTCTTTGTATCATTGCATTTCTTTGTTCCAAAAATCTGTATGTTCATTAAATCAATACTCCCTCAAAACGGTCTATACGATATAATATCTATCCAGATTTCATTATGACTATTTTGTTCCCTGTTTTCAAGCATTTCTTGCTTGGCTGAGCTTATTACGGAACGTGTCAGGGGCTCTCTTAATCTTACAAATACTCTCAAAATGGGATCTTTCAAGAACCTATGATAGCCCCCGGGCGCGTAGCGCCCGGGCACCAAAACTTTAGAATAATGAACAGTTGTCAAAGCAAGAAAGCTGACAACAAACCGCACTGCAAAGCGCGAACATGTACAATAGCGATACTTTCGCTATATTGCTACATTCTCTCAATTATACCGAACGCATGGTCGGGAACAACAATACATCTCTCCTTAAAGTAGCTTATCCCTCGTTATTTCAAGGTTTTCGTGACTTTTCAGCCTCTTTACATTGGCTTACTTTACACCATATTTCTTTACGAAAACGGTGCAGTATCTGGTGTACTTTGCTTTATTTGGTGCACCAGTTAAATCTAATAAAACGAGAACTTTCCTTCCCATTTCATTTACTTGTTTCTTGTTAGAAGAAGTCAATCTTTCTTGACAACTCCTCTAACGATTCCTGCTTCTTGGAATAGTTCACTTCCGTGTAAATATCCAAGGTTGTTTCTACGTTTGCGTGTCCCATAATCTCCTGAATGACTTTTACATTTGTTTCATTCTCACACAGTCTCGAGCAGAATGTATGTCTCAACTGATGGCACGAGAAGTGAGGAATGATAATAGGCTCACGCTGCTGTTTCTTCGCCTCAATAATCTCTCTGGCATTGTATGCTTCCGAAATTCTCTTAATTGCTAAATTGATGCAATGTGGATTATGAAGACTTCCAAGTTTATTGCTAAAGATGAATCCCGTCATCCCATCAAGCTCATATACACAAAAGCCATCTCTCTTCTGTCTCTCATACTCACTCTTCAAAGTGTCATATACCGTATCCATCATTGGAATACTCCGCACACCGGCTTCTGTCTTTGGCAATGATACGCCAAATCTTGCAGAACCATTTCGAGTATAATACGTAACAGCATGATTGATGTTAATGCATCTGTTCTTGAAGTCTACGTCCTTCCATCTAAGACCAATAATCTCTCCGATGCGACCTCCAGTTCCAAGCAAAGTCACAAACAACGGATACCAGTGAACATACTCTGGAGAATATCGGATCGCATCAATAAACGCTTTCTGCTGTTCTAAAGTCAAAGCATGACGAATTCCTTTATTCTTTCCGCTATTCTTCTTTATCTCTGCCATTACCCCATCAGTAGGATTCTTCCGAATGATATCATCTCTTACAGCCATATCAAATATCGGATGCAAGACTGTGTGTATGGTTTCCAACGTATTTATGGCAATGTTCTTTTCGTTTATCAGATGATAGTAGAAGAACTTTACTTCCGTGTATTTCACATCAACTATCTTCTTATTACCGAATTCATCTCGAACAAACTTGTTGAACATATAGATATAATTGGACCTCGTAGTCTCTCGCAGATTGTACTTGGTACTCATATATCTGTCAAATGCCATGTTAATAGTTGCATGACCACCTACATACGTATCCAATCCATCCATCTGGTCACGTATCAGCTTTTGTTCTTTCTCTCTTAGAGTGAACAAGTCTTTTGAATACACATAACATCTTTTCCCGTATGGGTCTACATATCTGTAAATATACATCCCATCGGTTTTTCTTTGGGTTTCTCCTGTTTGAAGCACTCTCCCCTTTGAATCTTTTCTTTGCTTTACTTTTGCCATGTTTGCTCTCCTTCCTAATAATAAGGAAAGGAAAGAGATTTACTTAAGCAATCTAGTTCGAATGAGGTTCCTTTTCCAAGAACTCCAATCTCTCCAAGATTACCTGCGATATGGTTTTGTGATGTTCCGCGGCATACTGCGTAATTTGCTCATGCTCATCAGAAGTCACACGTACACCAAGCACTTTTTTCTTTGGATTTTCAACTTGTGGTCTTCCGTTTACATTCATACGCACTGACACCTCCGAATTATCATAAAACTATTATATCATAGAATGCTTTATTGTTCAACACTTGTTAAACAAATATTCAAATTATTTATACATTCCAGCTAAATCCGGAGTAAATCTTCTTGCCATTCCTTCACATTCTCCCGGGATTCTAAATTGCTCAAGATACATTTCAAAAATATCTGTATTAATGAGCACCTTATTTCCCATCTTGTAGGTTGCGCCTGCAGCTTTTGCATGTTCCTGAATTCGATTCATTCCCATACTATATAATTCTGCAGCCTGCTTGTACGTTACGAAACGCTTACGAATATTACCATCCGCCAAGTTATACTTCTTCTGTTCCTGCATATCAGCTTCTCCTTTCTGTTGCCATCCTTTATTTGCTGGCTTCTATCATTTACTTGGAGTCAAAAAAAGCTGATTGCAAAAATGGGTCAAAAAAAATGATTTATTTTCAATTATTTTCTTATAAACCACTTTATATCTGCTTAAAATGGTGCGCAAAAAAGGCATCAGCCGATTATGACCAATGCCTTACACATTATCCTCTATTTGGTTCGCTTTGTTCTATTAGCCATTTTGTTCTTTTTTTCATTTTTGGCTAATAGCATTATTTATCTAACAACCAATCCGCAATATCAATAACCTTGATTCCCTCATACTGGTATTCATCATGCCTGGTTCTGGCTATCACATACTTAGGGTATGCATCCTTAATCTGCAAAAGTGGAGCCACCTCTCTTTCAAAGGTCTTCTCTTCACTGATATTATCAGATACCTGAATATAGATTTTCTCACTGCGCTTCACTGCGACAAAATCTATTTCCTTCTTATATAATATGCCTACATAAACCTCATATCCTCTGCGCAAAAGCTCAACCGTCACGATATTTTCCAATATCCGCCCGTAATCCATATTCTTCGTTCCAAGCTTTGCATAACGGAAAGTATGGTCACTCAAATAGTATTTGTCGTTGCTCGATAAATACTTCTTCCCCTTAATGTCATATCTCCTAACCTTGTAGAATGCGAATGCATTGCACAGATATTGCATATAATTACCAACCGTTGTATGGTGTATCTTCTCCTGCATGCTTCCCAGAGTATTGGTAATGTTACGCGCGGACGAAAGATTCGACACATTATCCATAAGGAAATCCACAATTCTGTCCATCAGCTGCGTATTTCTTATCTTGTATTTTTTGCGTATATCACGCACTATCAGTGTATCAAACACATCAGCGATATAATCATACTTTGCTTCCTGATCTTTATAAAGATAGGAACCAGACATTCCACCCTCCAGCATGTACTTATCCAAAGCTTCGTAGCGGTCTTTCAAGCCAAAGTACTCCATATACTCACGAAAGGAAAACGGATATACTTTGATTTCAAAAGTACGACCTGTAAATAACGTAGCCAAATCCGAACTTAATAAAAAAGCATTTGAACCGGTAATATAGATATCATACTTCTCGCTGGCATGAAGTCCATTGACTGCTTTCTCAAAATCTTCGCACATTTGCACTTCGTCAATAAAGACAAAATTCTCTTTACCTGCAACATAATGTGCGTTTACATAATCGTATAATGCGCGATAAGTCAGTAAATCGTCATAATCAGGCAGGTTAAAATTTATCTGTATGATGTTGCAATTCGGATTCTCCGATTCAATATATGCTCTAAATGCTTCTAACAGCTTTGACTTTCCGCTTCGTCTTACCCCGGTAATGACCTTGATATCCGGAGTCCCAAGTACATTGATTAACTTATCTAAATACTGTCTACGCTCTATCAGCTTCATCTGCATCATCCTTTCACTAACAGTATGTACTTATTATACTGTTTCTATTAGCCAAAATCAACATTTTTTCATTTTTGGCTAATAGTTGTAGTGGTATTGACGAGGACTTTTCTTTCAGATTTTTTACTAATAGGAATACTCCGTTTAATCCGCAGGATGTCATCTCTGTTTGAGAAATAAAGCCGTCTGGCAGTATTGTCAGCGGCTGGGCACATCTGCCAGGAATAGTCACAGCAGAAATTTCGTTCCATTGATGCCGGTAGTGCGATGTTCCAGGTAATTTTACTACCTGATAAATTACAACCTAATACGCGAATAATTTAATTTTTAATAGAGTAAATTGATTATAAACTGGTGAAAAGATTTCGTCTCCGTTCAAACGGCGCCTTCTTTTCCACTCTCCATCTTGAAAACTTCCCTCCTCCATATATAGAAAATCACAATTATCCTTTTGATTGTTTCTGGAAAAAGGGGTTATCCTACATCCATTTACAATGAGGAAGAAGGTATCTTTTTCTTCTTCCATGACTAAACAAACTCCATCCTCTCTCGTAACTTCATCACAAAACATTTCTATTTCGAATCCAAATTCTTCAAAACTAAGTTTTATTGGTCCGTTAAGGTTTTCGGAAATCACCGCCTGAAGTCTGTTTGTCCCGTATCTATCTACTAAAAGCTTCATCATACTCTTTAGCGTCTTTGCGCAGAACCGATACTCATCAACGTTCTGCGGTTTCTCTAAAAGAGGATCCGTTACATCCATACCAAACAAAGCCCCTTGAGCATTGGTAAATGGTTCTCCCATGTCTTCAAATCCAAAAGGAGCAAAGCAAGAAGCATGATGATGTCCAATGGTATAAATTAAACGTGATGCACAATGGGAATGGATTGCAGTTTCAGGGATTACAAGTTTATTCCCTAATTTTGAATATTCCTCACATACCTGTGTAAAATTGCGAACATAAATGTCCGGAGCAAATACATCAATCGAGGGAGCTGCATATTTCCAAACCTCCATCATTTTAGCAATAGGACCACCTGAAGGGTATAAGCCCGCTTCTCCTTGTTCAAGCCAAGCGTTTACCATAAGCGGTAAATTATATTCTGTCTTACCCGCTTTTGCTACATACTCCACATATGAAGCAATGTAAAAAGCAGAAAATGTTTCCTCCGCATCTCTTCCAAAAGTTTTCTCCCATGTTTGTCCCTTAGTCTTTCCCATATATATTGCAAAATTCTCCGGAACCACATCCTCAAATAATTGGTCTGCCAAATCAGAGTGCTCTCTTTTCGCTCCTTGAATCCCGGTTTCATTTTCCACCTGAACTCCGATTACCGTATGCGCTCTTTCATCTACTGTCTTAAGATGCGACATTAACTTTGAGAAAGCTTTCGCATCTGCACGCATATTCTCTTCACAAAGATAAGAAAGAGATGTATATGGTATGTTATAAAAATCCTTGATATAAACTTTCTTCTTTCCTTTAATAATTTGTGCTCTTTCAAATCGCTTTGTGTCTGTCTTTACCCATTCCGGTGCATAAAGACACTGTGCATTTTTCCATGAGCCAAACCACAGAAAAATGATATGCATATCCCGCTCTCTTGCTTGGAGAATAAGTTCATCTATCAAAGTGAAATCAAATGTATCTTCCACTGGTTCTAAAAGTTCCCATGTAACCGGGAGAAGAACGGTGTTAAGTCCAAGTCTTACTGCAGCATCCCATACGGACTCCATAAACTCTGCAGAGGATGAGCTGGAGTTATGTGTTTCTCCGGCGATTGCGATGAAAGGCTTTCCATCCACTTCAAAAACTGTTTTCTTATCTGCATCTATCTTCATGATTTTTCTCCCAAAGCACTTATATCATCACAAAGAAAGACCGTATCTCCCTCTGTAATACCTACCGTGTTAAATGTATCTACCCGTACATAATACTGTTGTCCCTTTACTAATGCTCCAACCCGGTGATTTTTGCATTCTCCCATGACCATCCAACTATGATAGAGTTTGTCTGGTTGATTTCCCCAGAGAATTTGGTATCCTACCACATTTCCCGCTTGGTTCTCTTGCCCTTCCACGTCTATGATCATATCTAAGTCAGATATTCTCTTGATTTGGGCTACTGGTTTTTTTGGCTTCTCGCCATTCCCAATTCCAAAAACTCGAAAGCCGGAAATACTTGGATTCTGTCCATACGGCACCTGTGTAATGGTCAGACGCAGATGGCAGATTTTCTTTCCCTCTTCCCAAACCAGTAAGTCATGGGGTAGATCACTTTCGGACTTTCTCTTATCTTCCAGCATGAACCAGTTTACTGCGTCCAAGGAACCTTCTAAATACCACGCTGTCACATGATTTTCAACATCAATATATCGCTCTGCATCCGGAGTTTGAACCATTTTCCCGGGACAAGGGATTTCATTGTCTGTGTCATCCGCAAAATTTAGTTGGATAGCATGAACATCCATAATGTCTCCTAAGTCCATCTGAATCCATGGTTCGTTATTACAATCTGCTTTCCACCATGTCTGTACGTTTTCATCCACAGCATAGTTTTCTTCATGACCTGGCACACAACCGGATGAACTCACCTTTGCCTGGAAACTAAGAAGCATCCAATCCGGATTTTTCCATGGTTTTTCTTTTACGTCATCTACCTTTAATGGCCAGTCTCCATATCTCTGATTGCAATAGAGAGTTCCTTCCTCATCAAATCCACAAGGCCAAATTCCTACTCGTCTCTCAAAGATATGATTCTTACTAATGCGCATAGTAGCTGTATGCCACCATCTTCCCTCCATATCCTCCGTGGTTGAACCATGACCTGCTCCGGGTAAAAATCCACCCGGTTTATAAGAAAATGGATTACTCTCCGCCGGTACAAAAGGTCCCAACGGAGAATCACCTATATATACTCCATCTGCATACACATTGATCTCCGCTCCCGGACAAGCATATTGAAGATAATACTTTCCAGCATGCTTTGTCATCCATGCACCTTCAATATATGGCAGATTCGCAAAGGTCGTGCGAATCATATCATAGTTTTCTTTCGGTATATCCTTTGCCCTTTCCCCACACTCTTCCAGAAATTTGGCAAAGCATACATCAATTTCCGCCTCGCTTCTTGGATTCTCACTATGATTTTCTCCAAAACGCTCATAACCTCTGTCCCATGGGTTTCCTGTGATTAAATCCTTCTTTTCGCCAATAGGGTTCATCGTTTGTGGATCCAGTTCCACTCCCCAGATTGGTGTACGATTATCACACCCCCAATAAAAATACATACGACCATCATCATCTAAAAATAAATTAGGATCCCAGTATTCCATGGTTCCTTTAATTTCCTCATAAGGTCCATGAATTGGGTCTTTCGTGCGATAAAAGCTGCATGGTTTCCCACGATTAGAAGCCGTAAAATAAAGCCACTCTCCAATTACACGTACATCGGGTGCATAATCATAAATCGGCAGATTGTCCGGAAGTTTATAAGTTTTCCAACTTACCATATCTTCGGACACCCAAACACTTCCTGTCATGGAGGCAAAAAGATAATACTTTTCTCCATACATAACCATGGATGGATCCGCAGCCTCTCTATTCACGGTTAATTTAAAATTGTCTCTCGGCTCCTTTTTAAAGGAGTATGCATAAGGCACATTTATAGGATTACAATAGTATTTCATCGTACCTCCGTTCTGGCGTAAAATGCTCTCTTCTTTCCATCAATCCAGGCATCCTCTGTAATCTGAACAGCTTTGCCAAGGCAAATTTCATCCGAGGACTTTCCTATCATCACATCAAATTGGCCTTTTTCGATTTTCCATCTCATATCTTTGTCTAAAAATGCGGTCTGAGACGGTTCTATGAAAAATGTAACTGTTCGTTGTTCTCCTGCGGGAATCAACACTCTTACAAATCCTGCCAATTCTTTTACCGGCCTTGTTCTGGAAGCAAAACGATCACTAATATAGCACTGCACAATCTCTGTGGCATCTACTTGTGAGATATTCCCGACCTGACAAGATACGGTAATGAGTTCATCCGGCTTTACCTCAAGTTTAGAGACTTTCATGTCAGTATAAACAAATTTGCCATAACTAAGTCCATAACCAAAACTGTAACGCGGTTTATGGCTCGTCTCCAAATAATTTGCAAATCCAATGCTTTCTCCCTGATGGTTTGCTGACCCCCAGGGATGATTGTAGTAAATTGGAATCTGTCCCGCATTTACAGCCACCGAAATCGGAAGCTTTCCACTGGGTGACACCACTCCCAAAAGTATATCCACGATAGCTTTCGCTCCAGCTTCTGCAGGTGCCCATGCTTCTAAGATTGCAGATAAGTTCTTATCCGCCACATCGCTGGAAATAGGCCTTCCGGAAAAATGAATTCCTACAAGCGGTTTGTGGAACCTGGCAGCTCTCTCTATAAAGGTTTCCTGACACTTTGGCAAATTAATGTAAGTACTGTCAATTCCTTCTCCCATGGATGCCAAAGAACATGTTCCGTATTTGTCTCCCAATGTAAGAATCACCAAATCTGCCTCTTCCACAAGTCTTAATCCTTCTTCCATAAGAGACAGGTCCTCTCCCGCCACATGATATCCACGTGCATATTTGAATTGTGTGTCTGGGCAGCGAGTCTTTAATTCCTCCAAGAGGGATTTGCATCCCGGCTTCTGTCGTCGCAAGATTGCATCGTACTTCTCCCCTTGGTCTAACTGAATATTGGTACCGGGAACTGTTGGAACTTCCTCTCCTGATGTATTTTCAATTCCTGCTACTCCCGCGATGCTATTTGCCACTGCATAAATAGACTCCATCATGGACAAATGAGTATATCCTCCAAAAAACATTCTGGCATTGTCTGCGTGAGGTCCAATCACCGAAATTTTCTTGTTTCGCATCTGTTTACCTGAGAAAGGTAATATACCATCGTTCTTAAGAAGAACCATGGATTCCACTGCCGAATCATAGGACAGTTTCCCTTCTTGATGTACTTCTACAAAGGATTTTTTCAGCTCTTCTCCCTCCATCGCATATGGATGATCAAACAACCCCATGCGATACTTTTCCGTGAGAATACGCAGAACTACGTTGTCCAATGTTTCTGTGGAAAAACGACCTGTCCGAAAAGCTTCATACAGTTCTTGACCATATCCTGCCGGACTTGGCATCTCTATGTCCATGCCCGCCTCAAGTGCCATCATACCAGTTTCTGCAAAGTTTTCTCCAATGTGTTGCACGGTGTGACTATTTCCAATTCCTCCATAATCACTCACACAGATTCCATTAAATCCCATCTCTTCTCGCAACAGATTCGAAAGCAAAGACTTGGAAACAGATGCAGGTTCATTGTCTATAGAACAATAGCACGGCATGATTCCCTTCAAGCCACTTTCTGTAATGGAAGCTTGAAAAGGTTTACCATAGATTTCCCTCAGAGTGCGTTCTGTAGTATCACTATGTGTTCCATGGATTCCGCCCTGAGAATTATGGAAAGCAAGAAAGTGCTTTGCAACACTCTCTGGTTTTCGTCCTTCAACAGAAGTGTTTTGAATTCCCCTTGTGTAAGCAGCACCCATGGCTGCGGTAAGAGTCGAATCTTCTCCATAGGTTTCTCCCTGTCTTCCCATTCTGGAATCTCTGGATATATCAAGAACTGGCGCCAAAATATGCGTAATTCCACAAGCAGCTTCCTGCGTTGCAACACACCTTGCGATTTCTTCTTCCAGTTCCACGTCAAAGCTTGCACCTCGCCCAATTCCTGCCGGGAAACTGCTGGCTTCCTGAATAAAAGCTCCGCACAGTCCTTCCATATGGAAAATAGCCGGAATACGATGAGGGCTTTGCTCCATTACCATTTTTTGTACCGTGTTGACCCATTTTGCAGCCTCATCCAGAGTTTCAATTCTGCGCATCTCCAAGGTACTGACTTCTCCGATTCCATAAGGAATCTGTTTTCTAATCCAGTCCATATCCAGATAGGTCTTGTCAAATGGGAATACACAATTGATTTGTGCCATTTTTTCTTCCAAAGACAACTCTTTTAGCAACTTTAATGCCCGTTCCTCTGGTGTCATATCATGCTTCTCTCCATTCAAACTCATACGTTCCACTTCCTATCCTTTCATGTAATTGGTTGCATACCACGTCACAATGCGCCCCAACCGGAACTGTCACCTGTAAATGATACAATTTCTCCTCCACCGCATCTCTTTCCCAAGACACTTCAATCTGGCCGTAGGGACTTTCATGGGTACATTTTGCATAGGATAAATCTCCTCCCACCATTGGTTTCACTTGAAATTCATTGAATCCCGGCTTTGTACATGTAAGACCGCAGATGCGTTTGTAAAAGAAATCTCCTACAGCTCCATATGCGTAATGGTTCATAGAACCCTCATTCATCTGTCCGTCCTCTTTGATAATCGCCCACTGCTCCCAGGTAGTGGTTGCTCCTTTTCTAATTTGGTATAGCCAGGATGGATTCGTGTCCTGAAGCAATAATTCATATGCTTCCTTTACAAGTCCTGCATCAGCTAAAGCAAATAGGATATATGGTGTCGCAGTAAATCCTGTGGATATATGCTTTCCTTGCTCGCAGATTAAGTTCCACAGATGATGCGCCATTTTTTGACGCAGCTTTTCCTCTCCGAATCCAAAATAAAGAGGCAGCACATACCCGGTCTGGAACTCCTTCTCTTTTGGAAGTGCACCTTCCCCATTCATGAATTTCCTCAAATAGGTTTCTGCAATTTTTTCCGATTTCCTGCGATAATCGTTCGCATCCTTTTCTTTGCCCAGACACTCTGCTATTTCAGCCATAAGCCTGCAGGCAAAGCTATAATAAGCTGTTCCTGTCCAAGCCCCTTTGGAAAGCCAATCTTTGATATTTCCATATGGTGCACACCAATCTCCAAATTGAAACGGCAGTGCAAATATATTTGTGCTTCCGGTTTTGATTGCACCAAGCCCTGCCCATCGCCTTACATCCGATAAATATTTTTTCATAACAGGATACATCTCTGTAAGGATTGTTTTATTGCCGAAATTTTGATATAAAGCATACGGAACCATAATGCAACTGTCCCCCCAGCAGCTGGTGGTTATCTTCGGCGTCACACCCTTTCGTAGAGGTACAACAAAAGGAATGGCGCCAAGGGCACCCTGTTCCACCTTCATATCCTTTAGCCACTTTGCAAGGAAACGATTCATATCAAAATTAAAGCAGGCTGTCTCTACAAAGAGCGCAATATCTCCGGTCCATCCCTGTCTTTCATCACGTTGCGGGCAATCCGTTGGAATATCCACAAAATTAGATTTTCCACTCCATACGATGTTAGACTGTAATTGATTTAAATCTTCATTGGAACAGGTAAAAGACCCAATGGGAGCGATATCCGAATAAACTGCCTTAGCAGATATGACGAAATCCCCGGAAGCAATCATCTCATCATCGATTCCTTCCACTTCTGCATACTGGAAGCCCATATAAGTAAACCTCGGAGAATAGTATTGTTCTCCTTCTTTGCAAATATATTGCACTGTTTGCTTTGCAGACCTTAAATTCTGCACATAAAGCTTTCCATTCTCTAGGGTCTCTCCATGTCGTACGGTAATAATTCTGCCGGATTGACTCCTTACAAAAAACTCAATAACACCGGCAAAATTTTGCCCAAAATCAAAAATATATGTTCCATTTTCTGTTTTTGTATATGATTTCGCCTCCATATGCTCATGGGCATGAATACGCTCCCCATAGCAACAGATCAATTTCGGATGAACGGACAATTCTGCAATCTCTGCCTCTTTCCATAATGTAATACTCTGTCTTGGATCATAGATTTCTCCATCATAAAAATCAGCAAAGAGATAGTTTGCACTTTCCGCCACTAAAAAATCCGTTCCGGTAAGAATTTTCTCTTCTGTCCTATCCTTATAGTGTATCGTTAATTCCCCAAGAAATGCAGGTGTTTTCGCACTTAACATAGAAACACTTTGATTCGTATTAGAGACATTAGTTGTACGTCCACAGGCCCAGCCCGAAGCTACAATCGCCCGAAGTTCATGCTCCCCTTCCGTAAGCTTAAGTGGATAGTAATTGTACTGAAGATGGTACTCATAATCTGTAAATCCCGGAGCAAAATAGTCCTCATGAATTCGGTTTCCATCCAGATACAAATCAAAAATCCCCATGGCAGTTGCAACGATATATGCATGCTCCACAGGTTTTGTTACCGTAAATTTTTTCATAAACTCCAATGGTCTTGGTGATTTTCCTGCTTCTGTCTTTTGCGATGTATCTGTAATCCACTTCGCACCCCATTTGCTTCCCAGCTTGGCTGTTTGAAAGGAGACCGTTTTGCACGCAGTATTCCCTTCATCATCCTCCGCAGTAATCGTAATCTCATAGTTCGAAAACGGATGCAGCGGCTCTCCTTCATAGACAAGCACCCGTTGCTCATCGGTATTTTTTTCCCACTGATTCATCTTTATGCAGGCAGACCGAAGGGAGGTATCCCTTCGGTCACTAATCACCTGATATGAAATAATAGGTTTCCATGAATCTGTGACGAATATGTAGTTTTCATCCTTCGTAAGCGAATGATAATCTACGGATATATCACTTATTTCAAACATTTATCCTACTCCTTTATGATTCCTGTGCTTTTTTCTGCTTTCTTTCCGCCACTTCTTTTTTCATATCCGGAAGTTTTTTCTCTAAATCAAAACGTGTAAAAATTACAAACATTACAAGATTTGTAATAAGTGGCATATAGTTTGAAATTGCATAGATTGACCATTTCATCGAACTGGTTGCCACAGCAAGACTGGCATCATAGTTTCCTGCCTGAAGAAGTAATGCGAGGATTGCGGCTGACAAACCTGCACCTACCTTGCTTCCAAAGCTGATTGCTCCACCAGAAGTTGCAACCAGACGCTTTCCATATTTCCACTCATTATAATCGACTGTCATTGCCGTAAGTACGCCATATAAACACATAAGCGGAATCTGGATAAAGCTTCCTACAAGGCTTGTGACGATATAAAGGATAAAGTTCTCCGGCATAATGCAACGAATTCCTGCCATTGCTGCTGCGCCAACAAGTCCGATATATACCGTCCACTTAATTCCGATTCCTCGAATAATCGGCTGGGAAATTGCAAAACCGATAAACGTTGCCAATAAACCAAGAGCTCCGATAATTGCCACCAGATTATCATTACCAAAAATCCATTTGCAGTAGTATGTACCTGCGGAGCCTGCAACTCCGGTGGTGATGGAAGTGATTAAATTGAATAATAAAACAATTATCCAATATTTATTGCGGAAAAGCATTCCAACTGCTTCTTTAAACGGAACCTTCTCTTCTTCCTCTTCAACCGACGCAGCATTCTCTCCTGCTTCCACCTCTGATGCAAACTTCGTCTTTACTCCATTTTTATAACAAATGAAGAATAACAACAAGCAGATTAATGCAATGATAACACCATATTTAATCCATGCAGACTGTGTTCCGCCAAGAGCATTTGTAATTGGAATGGTGAGGATTGCAATCAGCATTCCTGCTCCATAATTTCCGATTGCGCGGAAAGTACCCATAACGCTTCGCTCCTGGTTACTGTTCGTACGGACTACCATGACTGCGGCAAAAGGAGTAGCAATCATCGTATAAAGCACTGCGGAAATCAAAATATTAGTAATTAATATATACGCGAGCTGACCAATGTTCCCAATTCCACTTGGCACGGTAAACATAGCAATAATCACAATCGCTGCCGGGATAGCGAGGCGAATCATCCATGTATAGTATTTTCTGTCACCACCCTTGGAATGGTCCACCATATTTCCGACAAACACATCGGTTAAGGCATCCAAAATCTTGGCAATCATAAGTACAATACCTACTCCGCCAACAGCAGCTCCTACCTTATCCGTATAAAAGTAAGTAAGCTGACCTACCAGGTTTGCCATAAGACCTAGTGAAAACTGGCCTCCCAAATCAGCAAAATAATCTCTTTTTCTCATAACCATTCTTGCGCCATTCGAATCAAATCTTGGCTCGTTTGTTTTCTTTTTTCCCATTTTCCTACTCCTTTTTCTCTTTGATTTATCTCTCCACAACTAAACGATACTGCGTGGAAGGAATTTCTCCACCTAAAACAAATTTCACATTTCCATCCTGAGATTCGCCATCATATGTGGCACGTACCTCGCCCTCCTGTGAAAGAAGTTCCAGCTTCGCAGTTCTTCCCGGAAGCCATAATTCCCCTTCCAAGGTGTTCACATATAATTTTCCTCTCATGGTAATGTGTGTGACAGGCATTCCCATCATCATATCTCCCTGCTCAGATTTCGTTTCTGTCATACCGGTATCACTCAAAGCAACCAGAAGATATTCTGATTTTCCACTTGTTTGGGAATGGTTTCTCTTTAGGCTCGCTAACGTAATTCTTTCATTTTTTGCCTTGACGCAAATATCATCTGAAAGGAGAATTTCTCCATCCGGCATCCCGCTAAAATATGCAAAGTTCTCTGTAGATATCCTAAATTGCTTTTGATCCGGCGAAAAAATTAGTTCTCCCGTATCCGAAACAAGGGAGCCATCTACAAGGCCTTGCTTCTCATCTAAAATATTCCAGGTTTTCAATGCCTGATCTAAATAAGTTGCAAATGCAATATAATTTCCGGTTCCAGCCAATTCCTGCATATGGTCAATCACTAGATTTTTTTTGCCTAAATGGATACCATCTGCCACTTCTTTTGTATCTTTTGCAGCTCTTACTAAGCGGTTTACATCTAATCCGTTTCGATAGATATCTGCGTAATCTGACCACGCATAATATACTCCATGTTCTGCGTTTTCCAAATTGCCATCATTGACAAAGCCTGCATTGACAGCAACCTTTGCCTTTCCGTCATAGGTATCGCCATCCAAAAATACATTACGCATACGGGTCACATATGGCAGATACATGATTGGAGCTGCCATCATATTTGGAAGTGTCTTCAAATCATTTTGGGTATATACCAAATCCACCTGATTTCTTGCAGGGGAAACCAGTCCTTTTAGAAATACCTCTGCCATCATCCCCCACTGACAAATTAAAGAAGGATCATTGTACGCATCAAACACGCTTAAAATTTCATCTTCCGGTTCATTCTCTTTTTCAGAGGTCTGATAATTGTATAGAATCAATCCGTCCCAGTCATTTAAGCATGCATATGCAACCGTATGCATAAATGCGGTAGAATGAAACGGAACTAATCCATACTCATTCCATTCACTCACCATAAATGGCTTCCCCTCCGTAACAGCAATGGCTCCCATAGAAAGAATGGTATTCGCCATGGCTCCCACATAGGTCTGAACCGTAAGTGGATTTACTCCGACATACTCATTCGGGAATACAATGTTATAACCTCCATCTACTAATGGAAAAAGCGGATGATTAAAGTAGCAGTTGTTCTCCATGATGTCCCCATCTATATGACCATACACATCTGCCGCTCCCGCCACCAGATTACTGGCTACGATCGGCACCTTAACTCCAATACCTTTTAAGAATGCTTTCATCCGGCTATAAAATCTGCGGTTTTGAGCAATACCAAATTCCATATAATCTGCATATCTTGCAGGAGACACCCCAGCATCCCATTCTGCGTTCGGATCATTCGCCGGCTGATAGAAATTACCATGGACAATCTCAACACTATTTTGTAAAGGATCCTCTTCCTCTTTTAAGCTGCATTTTCCATCCCATGTCCAGGCTTTTTTCAGACGTTCTTTCGTATCATATTTGGATAAAAGGAAATGGTTCCATTTCCGTTGTACTTCATCGCGGTATGGCTGCATCGCCGGATTCCAGTCATTATCCATGGTCCCTTTGATGGCAGATTCCTCGTTATTGATCTGTACGGTAATCACAGCCGGTTCATCCACTAGTGTCAAGCCGGTGTACGGGTTCACATGTGTTAAAAATTCTCTGGCAAATTCCTGCTGCAATTCAATTAAACGTTCATTAAACATCGGATAGCATTTGGAACAGCTTGCCACCTTCGTGTCATAATCCAGCTCATCTCCCAAAAGAAATTCTCTGGCTACAATCAAATCAATATGAATATAGATTCCTTTTTCTTTTAGTTTTGCCACAAAGTAGTCAAATCGATCTAAACCCTCGGGATGAAAGAAACGACTTGTTCCTTTTTCATAATCTAAAAGCGGTGCTTCCTTACAGCTGGACCAACTTCTCTCCTGTTCTCCTATTGGTGCATCCGCAGCATGCAATCGAATGACATTCACTCCAAGACTTGCGAATCGGTCTGCAAGCTTTTCGGCAAGCTCATGGTTCACCGCATTGGACCTGGTTGCCATATTAAATCCAAGAAATCTTGCTCTTGTCCCGTCCTCATAATACAAATGTCCGTCCTTTGCCTGCACAAATCCATGTTTTCCTGCCGGGGCATCCAGCAAATACGAAAAGTCTAATGCTCCCTTCGATGGATTTACCTGATTGATTTTGTATTCTTTCTGCATCTTCTTCCTCCTTTTCCTATGATTGCTCGTCTTGTTGCTGTTTGATATAATTTGAAAACCAGATTGCAGAATCCTTCTCAATTCGCTCCTGGTTTTCATAATTTACATAAACCAATCCGAATCGTTTATCATACCCTTCCGCCCATTCAAAATTGTCTAAAATGGACCAGTACATATATCCTATGATTGGATAACCCTCATTAGCAGCTCTTTTCAGACCGGATAAATAGAGCTTTAAAAATTCGATGCGCTGCTGATCATGAACCAGTCCGTCACTCATAATAAAGTCAATATTTGCCATCCCGTTTTCTGTAATCATCACAGGCTTCTCATATCGTGCATGGATAAAACGAACAGCCCAATACAAGGCATCTCCGGTAATTGCCCATCCCATCGCTGTTCTTGGAATCCCCGGTTTCACATCCGGATTTGGTTCGTCATCATCATCAAAATTATTTGCTTTATAGCAATTGTATCCAATGAAATCTATTTGCTCTGCAATAACCGCTTTTTCTTCATCATTTACGATGCTTTCCAATTGCGGATGATAGGTCCCTTTACAAATCGGATCTAACCACCAATTGATTCTATGACAATCTAAGACATTCTCATAGGTTCTATCCATTGCCTTAGCTATCGCCTCGTTGGTATCATTATCCGGCATAAAGAACTTCCCATCCATAGCAATCCCGATCACCGGTTTGGTCTTTGCACGCTCCCGAATGATTTGTACTGCCCTTCCATGGGCAAGTAACACATGCTTTGTAAGAATGCAGGTTCGCTTTACGAATTCCCCCGTTTTGGGTTCTACCCGCTCAAAAGGAGCATGAATACCTTCCAAATAACCAGCCCCCACAAAGGTTGCCGCCTCGTTCATCGTCATCCAGTAAGTTACTTCATCAGACAGTGCATCCACTACGACTCTGGTATACTCTGCAAAGGCTTCTACCACATCGCGTGACTCCCAGCCACCCTTTTCATGCATCCACATTGGCAAATCCCAATGATATAATGTTACCATTGGAATCATCCCCTGTTTTTTGATTTCTGTTACAAGATTTTTGTAATACTGTACTCCAAGAGGATTTATTACTCCTTCTTTTGGCATAATTCTCGGCCAACTAATTGAAAAACGATATGCCTGCAAATTCATCCTTTTCATTAGCGCAATGTCATCTTTATAGCGATGATATTGGTCACAGGCAATATTTCCGTTATCGTTATGCTTCACATGACCATCAGAAAGCGCATCCCAGATGCTTAACCCTTTTCCATCCTCATCGTAAGCGCCTTCTACCTGATACGCTGCGCTGGCAGCCCCCCAAATCATATCTTTGGACCAACTCAAAATAGCTCTCCCCCTTTCTTAAACATCTTTTGATAATAACATTTTACTAAAAAAAGTGTTCTCTATATTGCATTATTCTATTTGATATTGTAAAATTCTATCTAAATTATTTGTTTTGCATTTTACAAAATTCATAAGGAGCAATATGTTTACAGAAAGAAATTCCAATTACTTCATCAACCTTTGCAGGCAATATTCCGATGCTACATTGATTCCAACTACCCTTCGTGATAACTCAGTTGTCCTATTTTCTTATCAAGGTGAACAAATGGGATTGCCACATAGCCAAGAGCCAGATGCTTATCTTTACAACCCTTACCCAAATGGTCCTGAATTCTGTGGAGAAAATCAGGATATTTTATATGCCCAGATTCCTATCGAGGGCACAACCTTCAAAATATATCTTGGTCCGGTATTTCCCCTTGGAGTAACAGAAGAGATGCTCCGCAACCTTATGCGCGAACAAATTGTTCCTTTAACTCATAAAGAAGAACTTCGGGAATATATTATGCATATTCCTACTATTACCAGAGCACAGCTTGCAAGGCATATGATTCTCATGAACGCTTTTGTTAATGGAACATTTGTCTCTTATGAGAGCATATATGGAATTAAAGATAATGAAAAACCATCAAAAAAAGTTGACTATTTTAACGAAATCAATGTTGCTTCCGAAGAACTTCAAAAGTTCGAAGCTCGTTTTTATCACCTCGTTGCAACCGGAAATAAAGAGGAACTCTTTCGTTTTTTAAATACCTATGCTGGAAATATAAGAGGCGACCGACTGGCCGCCTCAGAATTAAGACATATGAAAAATCAATTGATTGTAAATGCTACTAAACTATCCTCTATCTCTGCGATTTCTGCGGGAGTAAGTTCTTCAGAGGCCAACAAATTAGCGAATTTGTATATTCGAGAATGTGAAAACAGAAAAACCGTGGAAGAAGTAGCTGCTTTACAGTATTCCATGGTATTAGACTTCTGCAGTCTTTGTGCTTCTACTACTATACCTTTCGATGGAAATAAGGAGCTCATAGATTGCATTGGTTTCATTCGAACGCATGTAAACACTCCTATATCTGTCGCAGATGTAGCCCATGTTATTCATCGCAGTGAATCTTATACTATGAGATTATTTCATGATGAGTTGGGAATTACTATCAGCCATTTTGTAAATCGCTGCAAATTAGAAGAAGCGAAAAGTCTCCTGTCTCACACAGAAATGACACTTTCCGAAATCAGTAACTACTTATGCTTTTCCAGCCAATCCTATTTTCAAAATTTATTTAAGAAAAAATATGGAGTGACTCCAAATGCATACCGTAAAAAATTTCTACATGTACTTCCTTAACAGTCTTTCCCACTGGTCCATAAAATAAGCAATTCCACAATCACCTGTGATATCGGACATTCTAAGCGTATCCTTTAACGTCTGTAACTTCTTCTCGGTCTTTGGTTTCATATACTGAATAAATGTGTAGTTCACATGCTTCACATCCTCTAGCACAAGCTTTTGACAGTTCTTAACACTTTTTCTGTCCGGTCTTTCAACCACAATCTGTCCTACAGAAATGTTCCTTGAAAACTTCTTGTCAGCTTCAACGATAGATACAAAAAGCTCGTCCACCGCGATTTGCTGATAAGTCATGGATAAGCGGACATCGCTGCATCCTACCTTCACAAGAACAAAGTACTTTTCAATATCGCTTTTCTTCCTTTCCTTTTACTTATTTTCTTTGTCTATTTTTTCAATTTCTAAATACTTACGGAAATAATTGCTTGTTCCCTTGTTCCGATAAATGTCCGAGGATTCTGTGATTTGAACATTCGGTAGCTGTGACAGCTGATGCTCTAACCACTCCATATCCTCTTTTGTTCCCTGCAATCTCATCTTAACCATGTCGCCACCTCCAAGACCTTGCGGATAGATGACCATATGAGCTGCACTTAACGCTGTGTTATTCATCTTTTTCTCTGCCTCCTTTCATTGATTTTCTAACCATATCGTTTTCTCTCGTTCGTATATTTGCACCGAAAAATTCGTATACAAGGAAAAATATACGAAAACGAAAAAAAGGACCTTCCTTCAGATGTTTTCTAAAGGAAAGTCCTTGATTTTAAGTAAATTTCATTTTATTAGATTTTCAATGTATCCGTCAGTTGAGCTTATAATTCTTTATATCAACTTCCGAAAATGGTGCACTAAATGGTGTACCTGAGGTCTATGAAGAGCCCGCAAACCCTTGATTTTACTGGGTTTTTACTGCTTCTCCTGACGCATGGTTGGGAAGAGGAGCACGTCCCTTATAGCTGCTGAATCGGTAAGTAACATTACAAGTCTGTCGATTCCGTAGCCGATACCACCGGTTGGTGGCATACCGATCTCAAGTGCGTTAAGGAAGTCTTCATCGGTGTGCTGAGCTTCCTCGTCGCCTGCCTCGGCGTTTGCATCCTGCTGCGCAAAACGCTCGCGCTGGTCGATAGGATCGTTAAGCTCTGAGTATGCGTTACACATCTCCCAGGTGTTGATAAAGAGCTCGAAACGCTCTACCTTGCTTGGGTCTGATGGTTTCTTCTTTGTAAGAGGGCTGATGGCAAGAGGATGATCCATAATAAATGTAGGCTGGATAAGCTCTTTCTCGCAGTACTCTTCGAAGAAAAGGTTGATGATATCGCCTTTTGTATGGCGCTCTTCGAATTCGATGTGATGCTCTTTTGCAAGTGCCTTTGCTTCTTCGTCTGTCTTAACAGCGTCAAAGTCGATACCTGCGTATTTCTTGATGGCATCGTTCATGGTAAGACGAGCAAAAGGCTTGCCAAAGTCGATCTCGATTCCATTATATACAATAACCTCGCTGCCGCATACGGTCTTTGCAAGGTACTTAAACATGGATTCTGTAAGCTCCATCATACCTTCGTAATCTGTATAAGCCTGGTAGAGCTCCATAAGTGTAAACTCAGGGTTGTGACGTGTATCTACGCCCTCGTTTCTGTAAACACGGCCGATCTCGTATACTCTCTCAAGACCGCCTACGATAAGTCTCTTAAGGTAAAGCTCAAGAGAAATACGAAGCTTGACATCTTCGTCAAGTGCGTTGTAATGTGTCTCAAAAGGTCTTGCAGCAGCGCCGCCGGCGTTAGCTACAAGAGTAGGAGTCTCAACCTCCATAAAGTCTCTTCCGTCAAGGAATTTTCTGATCTCTTTGATTATCTGAGATCTCTTGATAAAGGTGTCCTTTACCTCAGGGTTCATAATGAGGTCTACATATCTTTGTCTGTAGCGCTGGTCTGTGTCTGTAAGACCGTGGAACTTCTCAGGAAGGATCTGAAGACTCTTTGTAAGAAGAGTAACAGATTCTGCATGGATAGAGATCTCTCCCGTCTTTGTACGGAAAGCATAACCCTTTATGCCGTAAATGTCGCCGATATCTGATTTCTTAAACTCAGCGTAAGAATCTTCTCCGATAGAATCTCTTGCAACATATACCTGAATATTGCCCTGAAGGTCTGCTATATTACAGAAAGAAGCCTTACCCATAACACGTTTGAACATCATACGTCCTGCGATGGAAACCTCGATAGGACTAGCGTCCATGATGGCTCTTCTTTCGTTGTAATCAGCATTTTCTGCTTCTTTCTTAGCCTCTTCATCAAGACCTTCTGTATTAAGGACAGGTCTTCCTGCAAGCAGTTCTTCCTCATGTTTGGTGTAAAGTTCCTTTACCTGCTTGCTGTGATGAGTCTGATCATACTTTGTGATCTGGAAAGGATCCTTGCCGGCTTCCTGAAGAGCTGCAAGTTTGTCCCTACGTACCTTTAATAACTGATTAACGTCTGTGTTTTGCGTGTTATTTGCCTCTGCCACTTTCTTTTTCACTCCTTTATTAAATATAAGGACAGGCTTTTTGCCTGTCCTAAATTGTTCAAAATACGATATTAGTTGGCCTGTTTGATCTCAAGCACTTTGTACTTTTCTGCGCCAACCTGAGTCTCAACCTCGAAAACATCTCCGACTTTCTTGCCGATAAGAGCAGCACCGACAGGAGATTCGTTACTGATAAGACCCTTTAAGATATTTGCCTCTGTAGGACCGACTACTTTATATTCATTTTCTTCATCGTATTCCATATCAAGGATCCTAACAACACAGCCAATGCTGACCTTGCTTGTATCTGCCTCGTCCTCATCAACTACTTCTGCATTCTTGAGGATCTTTTCGATCTCTTCGATCCTTGCTTCGATATCTCTCTGCTCGTCTTTAGCAGCATCATATTCAGCATTCTCTGAAAGGTCACCCTGCTCTCTGGCTTCCTTGATCTTCTCCGCAACCTCTTTTCTGCGGTTTACTTTGAGATCTTCCAGTTCTTCTTCAAGTTTCTTAAGCCCACCGTATGTAAGTACGTTTTTAGCCATACCCTTGCCTCCGATCATAAAACAAAAAATTAAAACACGCACAATCCATGAAACATGAATTTTGCTTGATTACGAAAAACGCGCTTCCAACACCTGAAAGCGCGTCTTCTTTAGCTGGGGTACAAGGATTCGAACCTTGAAATGACGGAGTCAGAGTCCGTTGCCTTACCGTTTGGCGATACCCCATCGCAACAATAGGTATTATATACTATAGTTTTCTTAATTGCAAGCATTTTTTTAAAATTTTATAACAAATCTCCGAAACGCTCTCGAAGTGCCTCGTATTGCTCGGTTTCAAGAGGCTCAAGTTCGCCGCCGCAGTGTTCGCAAAAAGCCATTCCCTCTGTAGTAAGACCTCCGCAGTCGGGGCAGATGATCTTTTCCGGCTTTATTATAAGGGTAGCTATTTCTTTTTCGGAGCTTTTATCAAACTTTATCATTTCGCCCATCCTTTTTGGTTACAGATTTCTGTTTAGGTATTTTTTCTTTTTGTAACCTTTCATTGTCTTAGCGCTTATTATAACATTCCCGGCAAAATAATCAATATCTATTCTAACACAATATCCCTTTCGCAATATCTTGTTTCTCTTTACATCTAAACAGTTGTATACACGGTTACATTTTGTTATAATCCCTTTGTAACAAAATGAAGATTATGTAATTATTAGTCAAAGGGGAAGTAACCATGAGCACTCCAAAAGACGTTGAAGCAAGAGCTGTAGTTTCTATGCTTGGTCAATTTGAGATCCGTTATAACGGTGTCGTACTTACAGATAACCTCAACAGATCGCACAAAACATGGAATACTCTTGCATACGTGCTTGAAAATAAAAAGAGGGCCGTCACTCAGGCTGAGTTTTTCGATGTCCTGCTTTCAGAAGAGCGTATAACCAATCCTACAAACGCTCTTAAAACACAGTTTTACAGGATCAGGACTCTTCTTGAGCCGCTTAATATCGGTTACGGCGGTGCCATCGTTTCCCAGCGCGGTGCCTACTCATGGAATCCTCATATTCCTTGTTCTCTTGATTCAGAGCTTTTTGAAAAGCTTTGCAAGAAGGGTGCGGATGCTTCAGTTCCTATGGAAGAGCGCCTTCAGAGCTACGCAAGAGCCGTAGAGCTTTACAAGGGTGACTATCTTCCTAAGCTTATGGAAGAGGCGTGGACAGTGCCTATCAGAATTCATTACCACGCTCTTTACGTAGAGTCGGTAAAAGATTACTGCGACCTTCTTTTTGAGCTTAATGATTATGAAAGCATTATAAAGACTGTTTCAAAGGCCATCAAGATCGAGACCCTTGACGAACAGCTTTATATCTACCTTATAAAGGCTTATATCGCAGACGGTAACCAGTCTGCCGCTCTTTCTACATATGATACTGCAACCGACATTATGTTCAAGAACCTCGGTCTTGGTCCTTCAAGCGAGCTTCACAACATTTACCGCAGCATCATGGACTCGGAAAAGAGCATAGAAACCGACCTTATCGTTATACAGCAGTCCCTTTCGGAATCTGCTTCAAAGAACGGCGCTTTTATTTGCGAATACGGTTTCTTTATCAATTCCTACCAGCTTACAGCAAGAAGACTTGCAAGACTCGGTCTTACCTGTTTCCTTTGCCTGCTTACTCTTTCAAGAGACTCAAGCCTTTCATTTACATCAGATCAGCTTGATCTTTCCATGAGAAAGCTCCTTGAAACAGTTAAGTTTTCCCTCAGAAGCGGTGATGTGGTAGCCAGATACAGCAGTATGCAGTACGTTATCCTCCTTCCTGCGGCTTCTTATGAGAGCGCCGAGATGGTTATGGAGCGTATTATGACAAACCACAAGCAGCAAAACAGATGCTCGCCGTTTACATTAAGTTATAAGATCCGCGAGATCCACACAGATTTCGACGAGGGTATGGAAGCTCCTTCAGCTTCGGTTTAAGTGTAAAAATTAGGCATGTGCCGTTTAGGTACATGCCTTTTCTTTTGCTTTTATCTGTCTATTTCAGCCGCCCATAGCTCCCCGCATGGTTATACGCGGTGCGCCGTGACCTTCTATATAATCTTTGTCGATCGTAACCATTCCGATGTTGTCATCCTTTGGTATCTCAAACATGACATCAAGCATAAATTCTTCAAGGATAGCACGAAGCGCTCTTGCTCCGGTACCCTTTTCAATAGCCTTCTCTGCTATTGCATCAAGGGCATCCTCTGTAAATTCAAGCTTGACCTCATCCATAGCAAGAAGCTTCTTATACTGCTTAAGTATAGCATTTTTAGGCTCTTCAAGTATCTTTGTAAGCATCTCTTTAGTAAGACCCTCAAGAGTAAATACTATAGGTAAACGTCCAAGAAACTCCGGTATCATGCCGTACTCGCGAAGGTCTTCCGTGGTGACCTTTGAAATGATATTTTTATCATCATCGTACTTGTCGCGAAGCTCGGAGCCAAAGCCCATAAGGGAAGTTTTTGTAAGCCTCTGCTTTATTATCTGGTCAAGATCCGGGAAAGCTCCGCCGCAGATAAAAAGGATATTTGAGGTGTCTATGGTTGTCATGGGAACCATGGCATTCTTGCTTGTTGAACCCACAGGAACCTCGATCTGCGCGCCTTCAAGGAGCTTTAAAAGTCCCTGCTGTACCGATTCTCCGCTTACATCTCTGGCGTGAGCATTTTTCTTCTTTGCGATCTTGTCTATCTCGTCAATGAAGACTATTCCGCGCTCTGCCTTTTCCACATCATTGTCTGCTGCGGTAAGGAGCTTTGAAAGAACACTCTCTACGTCGTCACCGATATAACCGGCCTCTGTAAGGGTAGTGGCATCGGTTATGGCAAGAGGCACCTTAAGAAGGTTTGCCAGAGTCTTTACAAGGTAAGTCTTTCCGCTTCCCGTAGGCCCGATCATAAGCATATTTGATTTCTCGATCTCTACGCCGTCTGCCGGCTTTCCCATGCTGTTATCGGACACACGCTTATAGTGATTGTAAACCGCTACAGCCATGGCTTTTTTAGCATGTTCCTGACCTATAACAAATTCATCAAGGCTTTCCTTGATCTTGTGTGGCGCAGGAATGCCATCCATAGTAAAAGGTGTAGGTTCCTTGCTCTTCTTTTTAAGCTTAGGGCCTGCTCCGTCCATCCCCGGGAAAATGCTTCCAAGGTTGAAAAATGAAGGAAATGGCGGCCTTGAGGCCTCATTTTCATCTTTTTTCTCTTCCTCAGTTTTTTCGCCGTTCTCATTGCCGGTGGCATTTGCAGGTGCGCCTCCCACCGGGCCGAGGATATCTCCGAGACCAAAATCAAGGCCCGGAAACAGTTTTAAACTGTCACTGTTGTTAAATTTGTCGATCGTCCTTTGGATGCAGTCCGGACATACGCGCATATTCGGTCCCATGTTTATGAGTTTGCCGCAGGCGCTCTCCGGTCTGAAACACATGGTACAGAAGGATTCTCTGTACGAGTCTTTCTTGTCATCCGTTGTGACATTGTTGTTATTGTTGTCCATGAATACTCCAATCTTTGCTAATTATTTGCAAGGAAATCCCTAATATCTGCTGCCATAGCGGCAAGCTCTTCAAATACTTTCTCGCTGGTTTCGTTTATGTAGTCAAATCTGCCTTCCTTGCCGGCCATCTCCTGATCCTTTGCTTTGGCAGAAAGCTCTTTAAAGCCTGCACCCAGCACATTTCCTTTGATGGCGTGTATTTCTACAGTATACCCTTTGTAATCCCCGTTTGCAATATAATTTTTACAGTTGTCGATAAGCTCCGGCATATACTCGCCCACCATCATAAGTCTGACTCTGCAGCTGTCAAAATCGCCGTCATTGTACTCCTTTGCGGCCTCTATATCGAAACCGGGAATGTTTACTTTTGAAAACTCGTCAAGGTTACTCATCTTTTACTCCTCTTTGCAAATATTTATACGATTCCCTTAAATGAGAATGTAAATGTCTTAACCGGCTCATCTTTAACAAGGTACTCAGGATGAACCTTTGCGCCCCATGAATCATCACCGCCGATGCCCATTCTTTCGCCTGTTACTCTTACATATGTATAGTGAACCTGCGGAAGTTCAAACGGATGCAGGGCATTTTCCATCTCATGAGGAGAATACGGAAGAGCTGAAAAGCCCATCTTATCGCCCGTAAACATCAGTCCGCGTCCTTTGGCATCAGTTACTTTTGCGTATCTTACCTCTTCATGCGCGCCGCATTCCTGCGGAACAAGGTACTCTGCCATATTATCTGCCACAAGGTTTTTGTATACTCCAAGTTTTGCGCCCTGTTTTCTGTCTGCATAGGTTTCGGCCTTTCCAAGTCCGTACCAGCAAACATGGTCGTAGTCCGCATCCATCTTAAAGAGCATGCCAAATTCAGGCATCTCTATTATACCCTCGGTCTTGTTATATACAAGAGTTACTTTTACCTCGCCGTCTCCAAATACCTCATAGCTTGTCTTTATTTCGGTTTCAGGTGTTGTAGGAAGCTTGTGCTTAAAGGTAACGATGACGGAATGCTCTGTCATGGCTACTTCCGGCATAAATCCGCCCGGAGTCTCGCTTCCGTAATACATACTTGCGATCTTCCACTGTGCGTATCTGTAGGTAAATGCATTTCCGGCGTCATTGTCTGTCGGCGCTCTCCAGAAATTCTCCTTTGGAGCCCCTGCAAGCATCTCTTTTCCGCCGTATACGTAGGATGTCATAAGCCCCTTTGCTCCGGAGAAGATAACAGAAAAATCTTTTCCGCGAAGGCCAAGGTTCTGACTGCCTACTATCACTTCCGGCATAGGCGCATATTTCTTTTCTGCTTCTATCTCATGTTTAAATACGCCCTGACCGAAGGCCACTTCGTAACCTGCTCCTGCCCAAGGCTCTTCTTTAAGAAGCCTGAAGGAAACATTTATAACGTATTCTTTGCCATCTTTCGGCACTGCAAAAGGCATGCCAAAGCCCTGTCTTGAAAGAGGGAGCACCTCTGTGTAAATATGGCTTTCTTTTAACACTTTGCCTTCCTGCTCCAGAGTAACAACGCAGTCGTATTCGCTGGTCTTTGTAAAGAGATTCTTGTTAAATACATCAAAAGAATCTTCTTTCACGGTAACAGCTATATTCTGATAGTTAAACTTAACCTCCTGCATCTTAGGTGACGGCTTCCTTGAGCCGTAAGCAATACCGTTGCCGGAGAAGTTATAATCTGTAGGTCTGTCGTCAAAGTCGCCGCCGTAGGCGTAAAATTCCTTGCCGTAGCGGTCTTTATTTATAATGGACTGGTCAATGTAGTCCCATACAAAGCCGCCCTGGAAAAGTTCTTCCTCGTAGGCAAGCTCTGTGTACTTATGCATAGCTCCGCAGGAGTTACCCATAGCATGGGAATATTCGCAGAGTATATAAGGCTTTTCTTTATGTTCAAGAAGATACTCTCTTATAGAAAGAGCGCTTGGATACATACGGCTTACAACATCGCTTGTATCAGGATATCTGCCATCGTTTGCGATTCCCTCGTAGTGAACGATTCTACTGCTGTCGACTTCATGGAAGAATTCTGTCATCTCCGTAAGGTCTTTTCCTCCAAAGGACTCATTGCCAAGGGACCAGATAAGTATGCAAGGATGATTTTTATCTCTCTGATACATAGAGTTTGCACGGTCAAGGATGTTTTTAACGTATTCTTTGCGGTCTCCCGGAATAGCGAATTCCATAGGCTTCATGCCACGCATTATCTGATCCCATACGCCGTGAGTCTCAAGGTTTGTTTCGTCTATAACATAAAGGCCATATCTGTCGCAATACTCGTAAAGCTTGGATTTGTTGGGATAATGGCTTGTACGGATGGCATTGATGTTGTTTGCCTTCATGGTGAGGATATCTGTAAGCAGCTCCTCATCTGTGGTGTATCTTCCGCCATATGCCGAGAATTCATGTCTGTTAACACCCTTAAACACTATCCTCTGGCCATTTATCTTCATAACATTGCCATCTATCTCAAATTTTCTAAAGCCCACAGCCTGCGGAATAATTTCTGTAAGATTTCCGTCCTCATCAAATACTTTTATCAAAAGGTTGTAAAGAACCGGCTTTTCAGCGCTCCAAAGCTGCGGGAAGTTCACTTCGCTGACAATGTAATCTGCACCTGTAAGCTTCATAGTCTCGCTTACATATGTTTTTCCCGACTTTATAAGCTCGATCTCAGCCTTGCCTTTACCGATGTTTTTTGTAGAGATCTCAAGTTCAGCTATGGAAAGGTCGCTTCCAAAATTGGTAAGGACCTTGACATCGGTAACATGTACATCAGGTATCATATAAAGATATACATCTCTGAAAATACCTGAAAATCTGAAGAAATCCTGATCCTCAAGCCAGCTTGATGATGTCCATTTAAAGTTTAACAGGGCAAGTTTGTTTGTGCCCTCGCATAAATAGTCCGTAAGTTCAAAATCCTTTGGTGTAAAGGAATCAGTGGAATAGCCTATGTATTGTCCGTTAAGATAAAGCGCCATTCCGCCTTCTACGCCCTGGAATGATACGAAAATGCGGTGTCCTTTCATATTTTCAGGCACTTCAAAGTACTTAACGTAGCTTCCCACAGGGTTGAACTTTAACGGCGCATTGTTTGGCTGTATATTTTCGTGTCCGTCCCATGGGTAAGCCATATTGGTGTAATGTGGCTTGTCATAGCCTTCCATCTGCATGGATGAAGGCACCTTTATATCGTCCCAGCCAAGGTTGTCAAACTCAGGCTTTTCAAAGCCTTCTATGATACCTGCCGGATTCTTTGCATAGTGGAATTTCCAGAGTCCGTTAAGGCTGTATCTGAAAGAAGTCTCTCCCGATCTAAGCTCGTCCTCATTTGCGAATGCAATGTGGTCTGAATGAGCATCCACTCTGTTTTCTCTGAAAAACTCAGGGTCCTGTATCTTTGTAATGTCAAACATTTATTGACCTCCCAATGACTGTCTAAATGACGTTTTTCTTAAAATGTACTCCGAAATCCTTTACCGAGCAGCCCGCTCTGCCGCCGCCGGCACAGGCGCAGGCACATGCACAGGCACACGAACTTGCGCAGGCACAGGAACTGTGTGCACATGAGCTGTGATGATATGTGGTCCTTCTTGGTCTTGGTACATTTACTACATTTACATGAATAAAGGTGTTAGGATCGTTTGTGTAGCGGTAGGTTCCGTTTGTCTTATATGCAAGTGCGGCAGGATCGGCTTTCTTTACTTCGCTTTCTTCCACCACTTCTTTGCTCTTTATAAAGCTTCGACCGCAATACGGACAGGTTTCTTCCCCTTCTTTTCGTACGCCGCCGCATCCCTCACATACAGGGTAATAAATGATCTTTGTACGGGTGATCTTCTTTTCAGTGGCGTTTCCAAATCCTCTTGATCTGCTGTAGTATGCGTCCTGCGCAGCGCTTATGGATTTACCTATCACAAAGATTATGGCTAAAAACACAACAAGTACGATAACTCCGGCCGCAAAATCGTCATCATCATCGCTTGATGAGCTGCTGCCTCCTGCATTTGTCTTTGATTCGTCAAACTCAAAGGCATTATTTGGGTAATCAACCTTGATGGTGAGCTTTCCGCCCTTTGAAAGGGAGCCTTCGTATGTAAGATAACCCTTATCTACCAGACAGTCAGGGCTCCAGCTCTCAGCTTTGTCTGCATTCCACTTAAAGCAGTAACTGTCAACTCTGATATCGTCAAACCAGCCGGGGGTAAAACTGTACTGGGTGTACCCGTCGGTTATCTTGTTCATCTGGTACATGTAGTCCTGATCAAGAGAAAAATCAAAGCTTACCACATCGTCTTTGTAGTATTTTTCTTTGAAATCTATTCGAAGACAGATGTTTCCGCCCTCTGTGGTAACGCCCATGCTCTTTATATTGTCTGAGAGGGCCTTGTAGCTTATGTAATGCTTGTTTGGTATACCCACAGTAACCCATGTAAGCGGCCCGAGGCTGTCTGATTCAAGAACCTTCCAGTCTATATGGTAGTTGATGCGAAGGGTCGCGTCTTTATTTACATCTACTGTTACGTCATATTCAAGAATCTCATCCGTATCTGCCGCAAATGCGGTGGCCTGCGGGATAAGACATGTTATCGCAAGGGCAAATGCTGCCGCAAGGATGAAGTTTTTTATTACTGCACTAATTCTACTCATGGCTCCTCCTTAATGGGCATTTTCCTTCCATTTTTGCCGAATAATCACGGCGCTCCTTACACTCAGTGCTGTTCCAGATGGTATCCCAGCTGTCTGTAAGCATTGAGCCAAGAGGCTTGCCGCTAAGCCAGCTCTGGCAAGGTACCACATTGCCCGCAGGGGTTATTGCCATATTTGAAAGGCAGGCTCCGCAGCTTGGTGTGTTGATGCCAAGCTCTGTAAATATATGCTCTTCTATCCAGCCGGGCGATGTAAAGCTTATCTCCATATCATTTGCAAAGCAGTAAAGTGCGGCTTCGCAGAGGATATTTGTTATCTCTTCATTTGTAAGCTGAAGCCTTTCTGACTCCTCTCCCATCGCATTGCCGGTGGTAATAAGACCTGAACAGGTAACATAGCGTACTCCGAGGCCATGTAAAAACTCAAGGGTCTTGATATATTCTTTGTTTTTAATGCAAAGAGGGGTGTTGATGCTTACGGAAAGCCCCGCGTCTATTGCATTTTTAATACCATTTACGGTGTTTTCATATTCATTTGCACCCACAAGGAAATTATGCACATCCGGGTCGCATGAATAAAAAGTGATCTGAAGGCTGTCAAGAGAGGCCTTAAACAGTTTTTCGCAGTACTCTTTTGTAAGTTTAATGCCGTTGGTGTTAAGTCTTGTAACAAACCATTTTGCGTGTTCGATAAGTTCAAAAAGATCTTCACGCATAGTCGGCTCGCCGCCTGTAAATGTGACCTGCGGGATGCAGGCAGCGCGGCACTTATCTATTATCTTTTTCCAGTCTTCTGTGCCAAGTTCTGCCTCATCAGCAAGCTTTTGGCCCGCTGCGTAGCAATGCACACACCTCTGGTTGCAATGCCACTTGCCGTCTTTTGTCATGGCGCTGACCATAAGGTCCATCCTGTGGGGAGCGCGCATATAAGGAGCGTACTCTCCCATAGTCATATATCCGATCTCTTCTGTCGGCTCTTTCCCACTTGCGATCGCGATAAATGAGTCAAGAACCGTCTTTATATCATTTTTAATAAGCTTCCCTGACATAAGAGGAAATACCTTTTTTACCCCTCTTACTGTCCCTTTGACTATATTTTTGTAATCTTCCTCGCTTATCTCTTTCCCGGAAAATACGTTGATCTCACGCATAAATTCGGTAAGAAGAACCGCCCATGAAAGATTTACAGGGATAATATCCTGTCCGTTTATTATAGCCACGCTTGGTGCTATCTCTTCCCCCTCTGTTTTAGGCGGAATAAGGTGTATGCGCACCACTCCCGGCCCTTCAGGGTTAAGGGTGGTGTGCTGAACGCCGTTTAACGTCTCATTTATATAATTAAGCACCCTTTTGCTTACTTTTTTCATTTCTACCTCCACACTTTATATTTTTGCCCATACTTGTGTATATTTTAACATTTCTCCCCGCTTCTTTCAAGTAAGCATATGTACCAGGTACCCCCTGTCCCGTTTTTACATATGTACCAGGTACATATGTAATTTTTTTACACATGTACCTGGTACCTGTGTAATTTCTTTAAAATAAAATGCTTGACAAACAGGCATGATGTGTTTATAATACATAATGTTGTAAATGTGTGTGTAGCTCAGCTGGATAGAGCACTTGGCTACGGACCAAGGTGTCGGGGGTTCGAATCCTCTCACGCACGTTAAAA
>JAEEGF011596446.1_pt1 | contig 37291 bp, 31 predicted proteins | sample 9134171 | NCBI WGS metagenome assembly JAEEGF01 (sample SAMN16246542, study PRJNA631951) | gut metagenome | biome: gut microbiome; feature: rumen; material: AP-attached | host: Bos | place: Iran: Karaj | collected 2018-10 | reverse complement strand
TTTCCGGGCATGACAGGCTTTTTATCCCAACGCGGTTTAGTGCAACCGCATGAGGCATTGACATCTGCTATTACTAATGGGGCATCACCGATGTTGGTGAATCGAAATACACAGTCCCCGTTTGCACCTTGCACTATGGTGTCGTAGTCGTACACGTTCTTGTCAAACACAATCTTTGCAGAACATGCGATGGAGTTCTGTGCTACAGCATAGTTGTGAAATATGATGCAGAACATGGCCAACACAATGACGATTATTGACTTTTTCATTGTTTTGAAGATTTAGTTATATGGTTTTGTTTGGCTTTTAATATTGCTTCATAGTCGCTTAGACTATTGGTGCGGTATACTATCTCCTTTTGGGGAGATAAAAGAATATATGTTGGATACCTGTCCAGCATAAAATATCTTCTGATACCTTTGGCATGGCGGAACAGGGAAGAATTATTATTGCATATTGAGTCTTCACGTTTCATAAGGTCGGTGTTGTCCGATATAGGGTTGATGGAAAGGATGGTGATGCCCTCTTTTTCCAACAGTGTGGAGCCGTAATCCCGTCTTTCGCTTTGCCATGCAAGATGCTGGCGACGGCATCCCGGACATCCGAAAATCCAGAAATCAAGAAGCACCCAGCCTTCTTGTTGGAGGATTGTTGTGGTATCTCCTGTGAGCGACACAATCGGATACGAGAGTATCGTATCGGATAATGTGTCTGTTTTTGTGGCATTTCCTCCCCAAGAATATGGAGGATTGGCGTCGTTGTGGCGCGAATAGTTTGAGTAACGTGGGCTGAGTGTGTCAAAAATATCCCCGACCAAGCTGTCTGCATTCACCTCAAATTCCGTGTAAAGCTGGAACTCTTGTTTGAATCCAGATTGGCTCTTTTGCCGGTCAGGATAGGCGATTATATTATCTATCCGTCTCGTCGCGGTATTAAAATAATAGTAAACCATGTAGTAATCCGGAATGTCATGCCGTCCTGTGCTGTCGTTGTATGAATAGCTGTTCATATCGTATCCCCGAATTACTTTATAGGGGACTCCGTTAAGGACCGAGTCCCTATTCTCCAAAAAAAGCAGCCACGAGGGGCTTGATGCAGGGCAGCCTTTGAAAGGGAAATACATGGTAGGATAGACTATATTCTCTCCGTGCTTTATATTGTAGAAGTTTCCTTGTGAACTGCCTACCATGAGTTCACGCGTTTGACCGTCGACATGGATCACCGACAAACTGTCAAACCGATAGTATTGCTGCCAGTCCTCATTTAGATATGCCGAATAATCATCTGTGAAAAGTACCGTATAGTTGTACGGTGTGTTGTCTGACCGGGTATGCTTTACATGCACACATCTCGGAGATGTAGAGGCATACGCAGGCACCACATTTTTCCTCCAATACGTCATAGTGCTAAGGCCACGATGAACAGTTCTGAGTTTGGCGCACCCACAGAACAGCAGCAGACAAGCTGTTAATAGCAAAACAATCTTAACGTTCCTCATTTTTTTTATATTTTTTTTCGTTGTTTTCGTCTTTCATTCATTTGGTTCTGTTGCCTGGTTTTGGGAACAGGTTTAACTGGTATCGTATATCATTGTTATTTACTTTTTTGTTATACATATATTTACGTTAGAACTCTTCAATTAATGTTATTTTGCTGTACGCAACGGTGTGAAGTTCAGACTATAGCCCTCACTGCCGTAGAGTGTGAGCGTTTCTTTCTCGGCATTGTAGGTGAAGTTGAGGGTCTCGGTCATTCCGTCGGCTGTGATGGTGATAGTGCCGTTGGGGCGCTTGTAGGTGTAGGTGAACGGAATGGTCTCCTCGTCGTTTCTGTCGGCGTTCACATATTTCGTTGTAAACTTACCACTTGCCGTACTCTCAAATTCAATAATGTCCGTCTCCACCGATTCTTGCATCACTCCGTTTTCATCCTCGTAGGTGCCTCTCTCTTCATACACCCATGAGGTTTGATACACGTCATTGATGTACTCGTCACTCGGGGTGGGGAATTGGTCGTCGTTTGGGTCGCAGGCAGTCATCATCAGTGTTGCTGCCACGAATAGAATGCTTGTGATTTTTCTAAATGTTTTCATTGATTTAAATTTTTAAGGTTGTACAATATTTGATTAAACTTACTTTGTCAATATTATTGCCAATATGTCTATAGCGATTATCACCGCCACGATACTGCAATAAAACAGTTTTGTCGCTATCCTGTCCTTTCTGTCAGGCCGCACATTTCTTCTGCCACTGACATCACAATTCTGCGTCATTTTCATTTTTTTTTCTTTCTTTTTTTACTATTTTTTGCCTTAATTGCTTGATTTCTTAGTCACTTGTTGAAAACTTTCTTGTCTTTGTTTTCTGATGCAAAAGTACTGTCATTCTGTCAAATAAAATTGCTGATTCCTTGAGGGTTTTGCTCAATTTCTCTACGATGACACACGCTTTTGCCGATATGTGAAAAAGTATTTGTATATTTGCAAATCGAAAAAGCTTAAATTATAATGGTTTAGAATATGGATCAAAGGATAATAGAAATTGACGATTCGAAGAAGGACGAAATCCGTGTTTTCGACAATACGGGAGCAAATATCATCGAAAAGGATTTCTGCCTTGTTATGGACAATTCGCCAATAGTGAAACATGCTGTCATAGATGCCCCAGTGCGTTCTCCGGAACACCGTATTATGTTGGTTAAGAAAGGCTCTGTTGATTATACACTAAATTATATGGACTTTCATGTTTCGGAGGGCGAAGTGCTGATGGTACCTGCCAACTATATTATCATTATGAACGGGCATTCTGGCGACTTTAACGCCCGTGTCCTCTCTTTCCGTTTTGCAAACATGGCCGATGCCGGTCTGGTGGGATACGATGCCGTGAAGCTACGACTCGGCTACAACGAGGAACAGGTATTCGAGAATTTCTTCCAAATGATGAACCAAGTACTCTCATCGCCCACGGCGGGCAAACGCGATTTTGAGCATCTCGTTATTTCCATGCTTTTCCGCATTCAGGGACTCAACTTTGCACAGAACGGACTTCAGGCTCCAGCTATGGGAGACCGAAAACAGGCAATTGTTTCAAAATTCATGCAACTACTCAACGCAAGATGGCCTGCTCCGCGTTCCATCGCCACCTATGCCGACAAACTTGGCGTTTCGGCCAACTATCTAAGTGTCGTGATTAAAGAAAGGTCCAAGCACACAGTCATGGAGTGGGTGGACATAAGAACAGTGACAGAGATTAAAATGCTGCTCCACGACCCATCTAATCTAACTGTAGACCAAATCGCTGAACGCCTGGATTTCTCTTCTTCCTCACAGATGATAAGGGTGTTTAAAAAAGTGACAGGTGTCACCCCCATCGAATACAGGAAAACCAAATCAGCGGGAATCGGAAAGAAGAAACCTTCCAACAGATAGTTACTCCGTATTCGTTTGCAAGTCTGACCCATCAACTCTATTGATTTATCACCACGGCAAGCACACCACGCTTGCCGTGGCTCTCTTTTTCTACTCCTTGCTTTCCGGCTCTGTCTCATTAATTTGAAATTTCCACCTTTCAAGATACAACAAAGAGTCATAGTATCTGTTGACGGTTTCAATTTTTACTATGGATTGAAACGCAACCCACGTTGGAAACGCTATTGTCTTTTCCTGATTTTGGTTGACAGTTTTTTTGCCTTTTTCCTGATGTCGTAGTAGGTCCAATGTAGGTTCGCTGTACCTTCGCTGTAGGTTCGCTTACGGAGCGAAGCCACACTGGACCCACACTGAACCTACAGCGAAGGAGACATCAGGACACCCTTATTTCAGATAAACGCCTCAATTCTCAACTATTTCCGCCTTGTACGGCTGTGCGGTATCGTATTCGCCATACTCGCAGCCTACGTTCTCCACGTGGATTCGGTCGAGCAATTTGCCGCCGGCATATAGGCAGACTGTGCCTCGCCCGTTGCCGCCGTTCCATAGGCGGTTGTGTCGTTTGAGGCCATTGGGAGCCTCATAGTTCACCAGCAGCATGTCGCTCTTCTCACACACTATGTCCGTCACCATGCGGTTACGCCATGTGCGCTGTTCCACATGCCAGACAATCTGCGTGTCGGTCTCGTGGCATTTGAACTTGGTGCGGCATCCTGTCCAGAACTTGGAGAAATTGAACTCATACGCCTTCCCCTCATACCAAAACGCCGAAAGCAATTGCCGCGGCAATGCCACCGGCCCTATCTTGGGCCGTCCACCGCCAATATCGAACACGCTGTTCGTCAGGCTACGACCCGTCAGCTCGCTCTTCAAATTACATGACGAGAGCCATACCCACGGGGAGGTGAAATCCTGTCCCCAGTTCTTGTCGGCATAGCCGTAGCAGTCTTCCGGACGGACGACATATCGCCTGCCATTGAAGACAATCTCCCCCTCGTAGGCGGTCTTCATCCCTTCAGCATGCCAGAACATCTCAAACAGCTGCCAACGGCGCATCGGCCGGCTGGCGCCATACCCTACATTGAAAGCCACCTGTTTGTCAATCTTGAGATTCCACGACATCTCACCGCTTTCGCACATCCATTCGGGATGAGCCTTGACCTGTTCGGGTGTAATGGAAATCGTACCACAAATCTCAGTCTCTGACACATGGCAATCGGCTGCCTTGACAGAGAAGGGCACTCCCATCTCCACCTCGGTCTCTTCCCAACTGAAGAAACGATGCAGTTGAGCCTTATCTGTACCACACCACACGCCCGCCTTCACCATCAAATACGACGGCTGCAACCCGGCAGCCCTGTTCTCAGGCAGTTGCCCCAGTATCGGCTCGACTCCCCCAATGGCAGGGTTACAGAGAAAGAACTCAATGAAGAATGGCCGCGCAAGACCCGTCTCGACATCATATGCCGTCAAACTGTGCCACCACCAGTCGTAACCGCAACGCGCCTGCTTACCATACAGCTGGCACTGGTTGCGTGAAATATCGTGCTTATTGAAACTCATAATCCATATCCATTACAATGAAAAAAAACTCTGCGATATAATTATCGTTAACATTGATTTACAAATCGATAGAAAAGCATCCGTTCGTAACCGTATTTCTGCAAAGAATGATCGGGACAATAGCCCAACCGAATCAAGCTTTTAACACTGGCCTGATTGTAAGGCGATGCAGTGGCGCATAGAAGTTCTATTCCCCTATTCGTAGCCTCCTGTTGCAAATGTTTGCCCAAAAGCACCTGTAGGTGTCTCCCTCGCCATTGAGGATGGACGATACAGATTTTGAAATTGGCAGAAATATAGGGAGTAGCATCCACCTGCACCAAGAGAGCAGAAAGATCCTCAGCATCGCCCTTTGCCGGAACATACAAAACGGCAAAACCGACCAATTCACCCCTAACCCATGCACCGAGACACAGGTGCGGGGGTTGAAGGCACTTGTGCCACATGTCGAGCGTATTACGTCGCAAAAGGTCAGGACGTTCCAGATTGTCAAGAGCCTCCTGTTCCAAAGCAAGAACCGCATCGAGTTGCGACAATTCTAAAGGATGGAACTCAAATTGCTGTGACCCATTGTTGCTCATTAATTATTATTCATATAGTTGACCATCCATTTGTCAATGTTCACCAACCAAACTGTACAATCATTGCGACCAGCCACATTATCAACTACAACATCAACTGCTTTGGCTGACACTTTACGCAAAACATTACTCCAAAAAATCAGCACCGTGTAACGGCTTTGCGGCATAGGAACAGACAGATGGCGGCAATAATTGCTTAGCGTCATGTTTCCGTGCCAGTCAGGCACCACTGTCGGAGAGGGTGGGAAGGAGTCGAAAGAACCCTTGTTGTTCCAGTCGAAACGGAGAAAGCCCGCCTGCGTATAACAGTTGATGTGATAGAATACCAAGGAGTCACCATCAAAGTACAATATCTGTACCGGTTGACCACGGTGCTGCATTATGGTAGTATCCGAGTCAAGCCGGATAAGATTATCTTGCTGCTCGACCGTGGCAACAATCTGCCGACAGGGCATTTTTGCCTGACTTTCCGCAAGAAAAGACTGCACATCTTCTTCGCGATACTCCTTTATCTCATCAATGCCGAAAGCAGCCTTGACAATCAAAGAGCATCCTCCTGCCAAAAACATAGTTGGCAGCAGGATGCCCATGAGCAAGAGTTTTCTCATCAAGGGTTTACTTCAGATAATACTCCACTGTGGTAACCACGCGGACTTTCTTCACCTGCGGGGTGTTTTCGTCAAGGTCTTCCACTTCGAAATAGCCTTGCGAGGCGGTACGCATCTTGCCAATCTTGCTGTGGCTGTTCTTGGCGAACTCGTCGGCAGCGGCACGGGCGTTCTCAAGGCTTTCGGCTATCATGGCAGGCTTGATATCGTTAAGCCCAAGATACTGATAGTCTGCCCAACTATTGGCCAGAATGTTCTGGTTCACAAGGTCAGTCTCAAGTGTCTGCTGCAACTTGCGCACCAGCTCAAGATTCTTGGTGAAGACAGTGACCGTCTGGTCTACCTGATAGCGGAATGTTATCTGCGACACGTTGTTGGCATAAGTGTAACGGTCGTCATAACTGGCATTCCCCACCTTGATTTCATCATCCTTGAAACCAGCTTCACGCAGTTTGCTGACAATAATGTTGTTGTTCCGCTGTACGGTGCTGCGCAAGTCGGCCAACGAATTGTCCTTCTCACTGTAACGGATACGCCACACCACGCGGTCGGCAGGAACCTCTTTCTCGCAGAGTCCACGCACCTTGACAGTGTCGTCAAAAGATTTAAGTGTCCGCACAGCGCAGACCAACATCAAACCCAACACAAAGGCTGCGAGCACGATGCTCACGCCCTGAATCATGTTCTTTTTGAACGGTATGCTACTTCCTTTCATAGGTATTGGAATTAATTATTTATGCATTAATAACGCGGTACCTGGCTTTTTATTGCATACATTACTCACTGGTCAGGTATTATTCTCCTTTATCCCAAATCGGTCAATGGGGTTTATGGGCTGGCCATTCCGATAATAGCTCTCGCTAAATCATAGAAAATGGGGCGCCCTTTCGGACAGCCCCATCTTAGTTACTCTATCTTGCTTAATCTTAGAACAGACCTTCGAGAATGTTGTCGTCAACAAGGTTGGGCATGGTCACCTTCAACTCGGGACAAATGTCCATAGCGCGTTTGATGGCAAACATGGCACCTTCGTTCCGTGCCCAGCTGCGGCGGCTGATACCGTTGTTCACATCCCAATGGAGCATCATGCGCAAACGGCGGTCACAAGCCTCGCTGCCGTCAAGCACCATGCCGAAGCCACCATTCATCACTTCGCCCCAACCTACGCCGCCACCATTATGGATACTCACCCATGTAGCACCGCGGAAACTGTCGCCAATGACATTCTGCACGGCCATATCGGCGCAACGGTTCGAGCCGTCATAAATGTTGGAAGTCTCGCGGAAGGGGCTATCCGTACCGCTCACGTCATGGTGGTCGCGACCCAGTACGATAGGTGCGGAAATCTCGCCTTTCTCGATGGCCTCGTTGAAACGGGCTGCAATCTTGGTACGGCCTTCGCAGTCGGCATAGAGGATACGGGCTTGGCTGCCCACCACAAGGTGGTTCTCCTTGGCACCCTTAATCCACTGGATATTGTCGTGCATCTGCTGCTGGATTTCAGCAGGAGCTGTTGCGGCAATCTCACCAAGCACCTCCATGGCTATATGGTCGCTCTTGTCGAGGTCTTCAGGTTTGCCGCTGGTGCATACCCAACGGAACGGGCCGAAGCCGTAGTCGAAGCACATGGGACCCATGATGTCCTGCACGTATGAGGGATAGCGGAAAGCCGAATGGTCTTCATTCCAGATGTCGGCACCTGCACGGCTGCTTTCCAACAGGAAGGCATTCCCATAGTCAAAGAAATACATACCCTTGGCAGTAAGTTTATTGACGGCAGCCACATGGCGGCGCAGACTCTCCTGCACCTTTTCTTTGAAGAGTTCAGGTTGTTCGGCCATCATCACCTTGGCGTCCTCGAAGCTGACACCCACGGGATAGTATCCACCGGCCCAGGGGTTGTGCAGCGAAGTCTGGTCGCTACCGAGGTCAACCTTGATGCCCTTTTCAGCGCAGTATTCCCAGAGGTCAACCACATTGCCCTGATAGGCAAAACTGCGAGCCTTCTTTTCAGCAATGGCCTTGTTCACCTCTACAAACAACTCGTCGAGGTCGGCATGCACCTCATCTACCCAACCCTGGTCGAAACGCTTCTGCGTTGCAGCAGGATTGATTTCGGCGGTGATGCTTACCACACCTGCAATGTCGCCAGCCTTGGGCTGTGCACCGCTCATGCCACCGAGACCGGCAGTGATAAACAACTTGCCAGCCGTGCCGCCACCCAGTTTACGGGCAGCGTTCAGCACCGTGATGGTAGTGCCATGCACAATGCCCTGCGGACCGATGTACATGTAACTGCCGGCAGTCATCTGGCCGTACTGCGTCACACCGAGAGCGTTGTAACGCTCCCAATCATCGGGCTTTGAGTAGTTGGGAATCATCATGCCGTTGGTAACCACCACACGGGGAGCATCCTTGTGCGAAGGATACAATCCCATAGGATGACCGCTATACATCACCAGCGTCTGCTCGTCGGTCATCTCGCTGAGATATTTCATCACCAAGCGATACTGTGCCCAGTTCTGAAACACAGCACCATTACCACCATAGGTAATCAACTCGTGGGGATGCTGTGCCACAGCGGGGTCCAGATTGTTCTGAATCATCAGCATGATGGCGGCAGCCTGACGGCACTTAGCCGGATACTCGTCGATAGGACGGGCATACATCTTGTAGGTAGGACGCAGACGATACATATAAATGCGGCCATATTTCTTCAACTCCTCTGCAAACTCGGGAGCCAGCATCGCGTGATCCTTCGGGTCGAAATAACGGAGGGCGTTGCGGATGGCCAGCTTCTTCTCTGCAGGGGTGAGGATGTCCTTGCGCTTAGGCGCATGGTTCACTGTGGGGTCATACGGCTGCGGTTCAGGCAGGGGATTGGGAATACCCTGACGCAATTCATTCTGGAATTCTTCGAGTGTCATATTAGTTTATTTTTTATTCATTTCAACAATCATTTTTTCTACAATATCTTTCACCTGAGGGATATCCTCCTTCACTGTTAGAAGTACAACCTCGGCATCTACCTCAAAATAATGATGGGCAATCTTATCCCTCATACGCATCACACCCTCCCACCGTATTTGAGGATAACAGGTCAGCAACTCCCCTGCAGTAATCTTATCCAAATTCTTGGTCGCTTCACCGAGTGCAATCAAATTCATACAGACAGCATCAAGTAGCATTCCTCCCGAAGGAGAGCAGAGGAAATCGTCAACACTTATCACACCCTCGGTACGTTCAATAATCGTATTGACTAACCGACTGACTTGATTCAGTGCATTCATTGCAAGCTCATGGTCAAACATACCGCCCCTCCTTCATAATGCGACTACGAAGTACAGCATTCATGTTGTCATGTACACGGACAATATCCACGCTACAACCAAACATCTTTTCCAATTCCGATTGCAACATATCGACAGTAAGCAACGATAATGCCCGTCCTTCATAATAGATGTCGACATCGCTCTCCTCTATCTGTTCGCCACGAGCCGCTGAGCCAAATACACCAATCTTACTGATACCGTATCGGTCAGCAGCATAGGGTTTGTACTGTCCCAGCAACGTCAGAATATCATCCGTCGTTCTCATTTCAAAATGCAAAAATACGAAGAATTATTGGAACAGCCAAAATTTTCTTCAAGGATTGATCTCTATTGAGGTCAAAGAATGCAAACCACAGACGGACTCCCGTATTCAATAGTTAGTCAATAATCCCAGCCTTTTTCAGGCGGGACACTATCTCGCGTTTGGTGACGTTGGTTTGTTCCGACTTGTCGTAGATAGTCACCAGAACCACCCGACCTTCCTGCGTTGTGTGGGTAATGATGTTGTAGGTAATCACCCTTGCACCGGCACTCTTGCCCTTGCCTTTCGAAGTGATGGCCATTCGCACCTTGCGTATGCCGCCACCCATATCAACACCCATAACCGGATTGACCTTTAATTCATTCAAAAAAGAGGCATAATCCTCCTTCATCGAACGGTACCGTTTTGCCAAACGATGCAGTTCCCTTTCAAACTCAGGCAAATAATCTATCCTACAACTCATTCAGCAATTCCTCTGCACTTTTAAGCTGCAACTTCCCTTGCTCCCAAAGACGTACCTCCTCCATTCCTCGGCAAATGCTGTCGAGGACATACTCCTTGGTGTCAGGCTCCGGAGCCTTTTTCGTCTTGCGGACGTTCTCCTTGAAGGAGATCCCCAGACCTTTGAACATCGTGACCACGGTGTCGTAATAGGCCACAGGAATCTGCGCTGTAATCTGTCTGGTATCCATTGTTCGCTCTTTTTTACTAAAATTAGGAAAGGCAACACATTATTGCCTGCCTCCCATTTCCATTTTGCAAAAATACGAAGAATAATCGAAACAGCCAAAATTTTCTTCAACCACACACAAAAAAAAGGATGACAGTATTCCCTGTCACCCCCCTATACAACTAATACCCCCAATAAAAAAGTGTCTGCAATTAAGCAGACACCATCTTTCCCCCTTTTTTCTGATGTTTATTCATAATACGTGTAGTATGTTGTTGCCGAAACTCCCCCTGTCTGAACTTTAGATATCAAGTATCCCTCAGCATCGTATGTGTTTTTGAATGTTTCTATTTCTTGTGTTTCCTCTGAACCATAATATGAAATCATTTCTGTCATGTTGTTTGCAGACCATATCATTGCCATAGGAGCAATCATATTATTAAACAAAACGCCGCACTGTACACCATAGAAAGGATTATTTCCATTATCATACCGATAACTTTGCGCCAATTCACCCGCAGAAGTCACGCGTACAAAATTATCTCCTTCCCAATCCGGAATAACAACGTAAGCGCCTTCCCTACCATTAAAATACATCTTAGACACCTTGTTATCATCATTATAAAAATAACGTATCGGAAACTCCTCCATAAATGAACCATTTTCGATACACTCTTTGTCGTCAACCCAGGTATATGTACACTCCATTATCTCACCACCCAACTCCATTGACATGGTAGAAAGTCTCTTATTGTTGTACGAGAACGCAAAAGACATATACGGATAGTTCTCATTCGGATTGTCGGCTTGGGAATATGTCACCTCTACTTTTGACAACAGGTCTCCATCCCAAATATAATTGTACAGGTATTGCATATCTTGGACAACGTATGTCACCTGCTTGACTTTCTTGTTTCGTGAGTTGTCTTGAGTTTCTTTCTTCTCACAGGATGTAAAACATATTATTGCAATTATACAAAATACTGCTACAGTACTTTTACACGTATACTTTGTCATAATTATATCCCTTATTCGTGTCGGGCGCAACTTTTGGTTTGCCTCAGGCTCATCGGCAAGTAAGTATATGCAACGAAGAAAGTGGAGCCATTCATTATGTCTCTATCTTCTTGTGTGAGGGTCTCGACTTCCCTGTAATGTGAATATAAAGGTATGCAGAATTGCCCCACTAAGGATGTATTGAATGGTAATACAATACACCGCAGCATCTCGTAACCCCTTTATTCCAAACATTACAGTTGCTGCGTAAATTGTCGAGATTCACACAATCGGAATAAGGCGAAAATGCGCTTTCTTTCGGCAAACATTACTGTCGGTTTGCAAATGCAAAGATACAACTTTTTTTCCATTCCGCATAAATATTTTCCTCAAGGCATTTTTTCTGCTTCCCACAGCTTCGTGCGACAATGCCATGCCTTTTTATCCCATATCAGTCATTAGGTTAAGTAGGGTACCGGCGAAAGCCGTTCGAAAGTAAAGCGAAGCGACATGTGGAACAGAAAGGCTGATAATAACCGTTTTATCCTAATTTTCCGTCTTGGCGACCGATACAGGCTCGACCGCTCTTCCTTCGCTCCTTAGTCCTCATTTCTCCCATCGTTCTCCCATCGTTCTCCCATCGTTCTCCCATTTCAGAAGGAGAACTGAGGGCGAAGGGTGGCTGAAAGAGCGAACCAAGGGCAATGCTAAAGGGGTTTGGGCGCAAGTGGTGGGGGAATGGTGAATCACCGTTGAACAAGCGCCTCACTACGGTCGGAAAAACGATGTCCCACCACGGGTGACACGTGGCGGGACATGCTGTAGTATGGCTGGCGGACGAGCCGCTCAAGATCAAGATTTAGAAGCTGAGCTGGATGCCGGCTTCGAAGCGGGGCAGATCCATCTTGAAGGCGGTGGGGCTGGTGGGGTCGGAATCGTAGCTGATAGCGAAGCCGGTGAGGCGGTAGCGGAGGTAAAGGCCTATCCAATCGTAGGAGAAGCGGGTGGTGACACCGAAGTTGAACTTGTAGTTGTCCTGATACTGCGGGTCTTTAATCTCCACGTCGGCCTTTGCAGCATGGGAGTATTTTTTGTATGATACCGTGTAGTTGTACCAGCAACGGGAGACGTAAGCGCCGAGATCCCAGTTGAGACCTTTGCCGAACAGACCGCCGGGGACGAAGCGGACACGCTGGAAGAGCTCGAGGCTGGCCTCGTTGAAGAAATAGTATTTATGGTCAACATTGGTGCTGGGAAGGACAAAGACGTTGTCGAAACGGATGCGTTTCTCGGGGTCGAAAGTATAGCGGGTGCTGCCATACTCCACACCAAGTCCGATGCAGTAGGGCTTGGCGAGGGCGCGCATGATGCGGAAGCCGATGCGGGTGGCAGGAGACCAGAACTTGATATCTTGTTCCTGCGAGGAGAGGCGGAACATATTGCCAAGCTGGACATAAAAGTCGCCACGCCATTTGGCACTGTTGCCGAAAGAGGAGACATCGGACCAGTCGCCTTTCTTCCATTGCTTGCTGAGTGTGGACGAATAGGCGAAGTTATCAAGTTTGCCCGGCATCATTTGGTAGGAGAAATCAGTACTATAGCCGGTGACGGCGAGGCGCTTGTTCTGCTCGTCGGTGAGGCGGAAGCTGGCTGTGTAGCCGTCGAACCAGACATTGAGGGTGCGACGGTAGAGCTGTTTCTTGTCGAAGGTGATATAGGTGACGGTGTCCATGTTGTCAATTTCGATTTGACGATAAGCGTCGAGGGTGCCCTGCTCGTTCTGCACATTGCAGAAGAGGGGACGGCTGATTTCGGTGGGAAGGACGGGGTTGAGGAGATGAAGCTCGACCACATCGCCTTTCTCGACGAAACGGAACGAGGGACGGGCAGCGGCTTTCTGCCTTTTGTTGCAGAAATAGGAGGCTTGGGGCACACCGTAGCCGAAGGCATAGTCGAAATAGGGGTAGAGGTCGGCGGACTTCTCAATCTCGTGGAAAAGCTGCATGGCGGTGAGACCGGGGCATGCCTGCAAGGCGCAAGCGGCGAAACCTGCCACGAGGGGGCAGGAGAACGAGGTGCCGTCAACGGCTTGGAATCTCTCGTTGCTGCCGGGGTTGGCAGCAAAGGCATGGCCGAACGCACAGACGTTGGGTTTCAGTTTGCCAGTTGCACTGGGGCCAAAGGAACTGAAGGAGATATGGTGATAGTGCTTGAGGTCGGCTTCGATACCACCCACACAGAGTACGCTGTCGGCATCGGCGGGGGTGATGATGGTTTTCCAGGCTGAAGTGGTAGCCTCGTTGCCAGCGGAGTTGCAGACCAATATGCCTTTGCGGGCAGCCATGTTGCCGGCTTTGGCCACATAGGAGGTGCCGTCCATTTGCCAGACATCATAGCGCTCCTTGCCGTAGCCGAGGGAACTGCTGATAATCTGGGCACCGTTCTTGTCGGCCCATTCCATGGCCTGTGTCCACCATACTTCCTCTTTGAAAGGTTCCAACTCCACCTCGGTACGGGCAAGGAGGAACTCTGCACCAGTGGCAAGACCTATCTTTTTGGAATAAGCGATGCCGGCGATGCAACTGAGGGTCATGGTGCCGTGGCTATTCCAACCATAGACATCTTCCTTATTGTCGCAGAAATTCCAGGTCTTGATGATTTGGTGGTTGTCGAACAGGTGCTTGAACGCCTGATGGGTATTGACTTTGGGGAAACCGCCATCGAGGACGGCAATGCGGACACCCTTGCCGTCGATGCCTTGCTTGGCAAATTCGAGGCCACCCATGCGGATGAGCTGGTTGTAGAGGAGCAGCTGGGTTTCGGGAGATTCTGAGAATTCGGGGAATTCGGAGTTTTCGGAAGATTCGGAGAGGGATTTGTAGGAGGCTATTTGCATCTCGGAGGCAATGAGATGGGTGTTGCTGACAAAGGGCAGCTGCTCGATGCGGCTCATCTGTTCGGGAGTGGCCATGACGGCGACGGCATTGAGCCAGCGGGAGGTACCCACCTCCTCGGTGGCGATGGCGTTGATTTGCGACACGTAGCTACTGTTGAGCGGGTAGTTGCTGATGTCGTAGAGATCGGCACCGCATTGGTTATAACGCTCGATGGCTTTGGCGTCGAAATAGGTGTAGGGGTCAAAGGTGGTGCCCTGCTTGTCGGTGAGGAACACCCAGTAGCACGACTGGCTGAAGGCCGGAAGTGCCATCATTACGGTTAAAAATACAAAAAGAATCTTCTTCATGGTTGTTGAATTTATTATTGTAATACAGTATGTAAGATTTCGTGCGACTTGAAGTTGCGGAACTCGCTGATGTGCATCTGGAAATATTCGAGCAGACGGTTGATGAGTTCGGTGCGCTGGGCAAGGGTGGCAAGGGGTGCGGGTGTGCCCTGATGGATATGTTGCAGATAGCAGTGTAACAATTGAGAAGTGGAGGCACTGAGGGTGTGGTCGCCGACATATTGGAAACGACCACTGAGCATGTCGAAAAGAGGCTCGCGCGAGCAATAGTTATCCAAGGGTTCAATGCCCAGATGGCGCGAGACGGAGAGCATGAAAAGAATAGGCGACTGGCCGTTGACAGTGGCTGATTGAGAGTGCGCCATATCGACGACATAGTCAAACAGGTCGGGCATGGGTTCTTCCTCACGCAGCGTTTTGTATAACAACTCTGTCATGAAGAACCGCATGGCGTGACGCGACATTTCGTCTATTCTTGCCGAAGAGAGGCTCTGAGGGATCCCCTTGTGGGGAGCCACCTCTTTGAGATAATTTATCTGGGTCTTGGGATTGTTATAGACCACAAGGTCGAGATAGCTAAGCGGCTGCAACAGATTCTGCTTGGTGCGGCTACCACCTTTGCGCACCCCTTTGAGGATATAGGAACGAACACCGAGCTGCCGGGTGAAAATCTTGGCTATCACCGAGGTCTCGGAGTAGGCTGTGGTGTGCAGCACAAGGGCAGGGGTGGAAAGCGTTGGTATCACCGTATGATGAGTATTTTGACTACTGAACGCATATTGCCATAAGTATCGGAAGCGAAAACGAAATAGGTGCCACTCGAAACGGGCTCACCGTTGAGGTTGCGGCCATTCCAAACAGCCTGTCCACCATGGGCATTCGTGGAACAAACCACGTGTCCGCGGGTGTCGGTGATATGAACCAAAGCGTCGCGGGTAAAGCCTTTGATTGCAATGGGGCCATCGTAGCCCGGACGGACGGGATTGGGGAAGGCATGGATGTCGGCCAACGGCTCGGCATAACCTACCGTGGCAGTGGACCGGTAGGATTGCAGACCCATATCGGTGCCAATATAGACAATACCACTCTCGGGATGAACAGAGAGAGTAAGGATTTTGTCAGAAGCCAACGGACTGTTGGCAGTGGTGAAATGATGGATTTGCTCAAGACCATTAGCCGAGATAAGGTACAGGCCATTATTGGAAGTGCCTACCCATTTGCGGTTGGCACCATCCACAGCAAGGCACGAGATGCTTTCGTAGGCCATAAGATATTCGTTAATGCCATCCTCGTTATAAAGAATGTTGCTACAGTTAACAGGTGATATTTCACCGTTGCCGCCATTGGAAAAAGCCCGGTAGCCATCGTAGATGACCTTGAGACCTTTGTCGGTGCCGAACCATATGTCGCCCGAACGATCCTGGACAAGACAGGTGACGGTATGGGTCTCAAGCTTGCTGCCATTATTGGGGTTGACGATAGCTTGTTTCTTTTCACCGTCGTGAACATAGATACGATTGCCTTTGCCAATAAACCATTTGTAACCAGTAATGCTGTCCCAAATGAGTTTGTCGATTTCTTTCTTGTCAACAGCGAGCCCCTGAAGCAATGGACTGATATCGAAGTTCTGCCAAGAGCCGTCGCGATAGCGGACCGCCAACCCTCGGTCAACCAAAGAATTGGTTATCCACAAATTGCCATCACGGTCGTAGGCAAGTCCTGAGACACGCAGATGAGTGAAAGAGCCACTGGTGTAGGCAACAAGAGCCCCTTGGCTATTGGTCTGGTTGAAGAGGGTCTGAATCACATTATCATGGATATCGAGCACTCCATAGCCCCATGAGGAGGCACTGATGTGCTTGCTGTCTTTAGGATCTACAGCCATGTACAACACATCCTGAAAGTCGGGAATGCCGTCGACCCGACTAATCTGAAACCATTCCCCTTTTTGGTAGATGGAAAGAGAGCCAGGGAGAAGGGCACTCTCGTAGGTAGGTTTTTTACCACCTGGACAGAGATAGAGTTTATCGTAGGTGGAGGTAAGGCTATAGACATAATCGTCGTTGGTGGGACCGACAGGCCAGTATGAGAAGGCATTGGTACGGTACTTGGGAATCTGCACAAGACCTGCCCAGACGTGACCCATCCAGAGGGAACCATTGGCATCAATGTCGACATCTTCGGCAGAAATACCATATTGGGGCAGGGAATCGAGATATTCTACAAGGGCAAACTGGTCATTGTAAATCTCAATGCTGTTAAAACGGTTAAGGACTATGCAATTACCCCGACCATGAAGCGAACGGACAACACCAGTGCCCCAAGAGCCCCATGTGCCAGCATCGGTCTGATAGAAGACTGTCATGCTGTCGGGATTGTTGGTACAGGCAGCAGCGACCAGTTGGTCATGACACGTCTCGAGTATGCGGACAGACATACCATTGAGTGGTGAAAGGGTGTCGGCAGTCCATGTCTCGTAAATATGAAGACGGTTGCTGCCTTGGGGTGCATAAAGAAAGCCGTTGTCTGTTCCAGCTACAATAAGGCCATTGGCAAAGGCGACATCGTAGACCACTCCATTTTCACCATCGGGGCCAAGATAGTAAGTTTCCACAACCTCATGGCGCAAAGCATCAATAACCACAATACCAAAACCTGTGGCCAAATAGATTCGATTGCCATTGAATCGGATATGGTAAATCTTCTTATCTCCCCCGATATTGGCATAGTGGATGTCGGCGATATGGTGTGTCTCTCCATCTTGAATCAAATCTACACCCGAGTTGACATAAGCCACAGCCAAACAATGGGAAGCTGAGTCGTAGGCTATGGTGCTGATACCTACATCGGTCAATCCATTCACCTTGGTCATTGGGTGGAGGGAGCTGTCGTCAACATGATAACGGAAAAGTGCCATGCGCGTGGCGGCATAAATATCATTCTGTGTCACGCACACATGACGGACAGCGACAAAGGAATTATGGTCTTTCCACTCACCAATAGCCGACTGAGCATTAGTAGTAAAGCTAACGGCAAGCAACAGTGTGATAAGAAGAAAGCGTCTCATAGTTGTCATTTCTTTTGGGGTGAAATCAACAACTGGCTCAGCATTAGCAACAGCCAAGTACCTACGGCATCAAGCAACATAGAGAGCATGGTCATCCAGAAATTGCCAAAACTGAACGATTCGAGCATGCAATAAGTGAAGCTGTAAACCACCGACATGACTAAAAGATACATTGCAAAAGGCTGCAAAGGGACGGTGTAGACACTGGGAACATCAATGACAGCTTCGGGGTCGTCGCGAGTGAGCATACGATTGCCGATGATGACTCGTATAAAGGCCATCATCGTGCAGCTAAAAGTATGGAAGCCCGGAATGTTACAAAAAATATCGATCAGGGCACCTGCAGCAAAGGCTATCAGCAACAAAGGAATATTGCCCAAACGGGTAGGAAGCATCAATACAGCCAGAATGTAAATAAACGGTATCATGTAGCCACCAAAACTGACATAATTGAGCAACAATATTTGCAGCACAATGAGCACCACAAAACGGAATATATTCGATAAAACCAGTTTTGTCATTTCTGTTCGTCCTCCATCTGTGTTCGGGCAATCAGCGAATCCTGCTCTGCCTTAAAATGATTGTCTATAATATACACGTGGTCCAGCTTGGTGAATTCTGTGGCCAGACGTACTTTGATAGTATAAAAGCCACTGCCCCGTTCGCTCATGGTTTGCTCAACAAAGCCCACCATCACTCCCTCTGGAAAATCGTTGGCCATGCCACTGGTGACAATGGTATCGTTAGCGAATAATTTATGGGTGGTGGGAATGTCAATCAAGGTGGCATAGCGGAAATCTCCACCTCGCCATACCAACGAGCCGTTGGTGTTGATGCGACTTATTTTTACACTGTTGCGGCTGTTGGAATGCAGCACCGGCATGACTGTGGCGAAATTGTCAGTGGTATTCACCACCACACCGACAATGCCTTGAGGTGAAATGACGGCTTGATCAAGCTTGATGCCTTGTTTACGGCCTTTGTTAATCATGATGTAGTTGTTGGGGCGGTTCCACGAGTTTTTCACCACACGGGCTTCGGTATAGCTATAGCGTTGCTTGTATACTGTATCCTCTTTGGTGAATTCGCGTAAGTTGTAGCTGATATATGACGATTCCAATTGAGCCCTTAGCTGGGCATTCTCGGCAGCCAGACGTTCGTTCTCCTTACGCAGCCCAAAGTAGTCTCCCACCATCGAAATGGTGCCATAACAGCGACCCGCTATGGCATTGCCTGCCTGTACAATCTTCGAGCCTTGGTAGTTGCTGTTCTGGGTAATAAAGATAATAGCCAGAATCTCCAATATCAAGAAGACAAAGACAAAGTTGTACCGTTTGATAAAAGCCAGTAGTGCATCCATTCTTTTATTCTTTGATTATCTGCTGAGATAATTGTTTATGACTCGTTGGGTCTCGTCCACTGCACGGTTCAAATCGTCATTCATAATTGTTACATCGAATTGATCTGCCATCTTCAGTTCGGCAGCACTGCGGGACAACCGTTTGACAATGGCTTCTTCGGTCTCGGTACCACGGTTGCGTAAACGCATTTCCAACACTTCAATGCTCGGCGGCATGACAAAAAGAGCCAACGCTTCAGCTCCGAAATACTTTTTGATATTCATGCCTCCGTTTACATCTACATCAAAGATGATGACATGGCCGTTGTTCCAAATGCGGTCTATTTCCGATTTGAGGGTTCCATAACGGGTACCGGCATATACCTCTTCCCATTCTAAGAACTGACCCTCCCCCACTCTCTTTTCAAACTCCTCGGGCGAAAGAAAATAATAGTCAACCCCATTCTGCTCACCCTGACGGGCAGGGCGGCTGGTAGCAGAAATAGAAAATTCGAAACAGTCGAAACGTTTCAATATCTCTCTGATGATGGTAGTCTTGCCACTGCCCGAAGGGGCTGAGAACAAGATAGCTTTGCGATTATTCATAGTTGTTTTTGTTCGGGTTGCAGGGACTTAGGTTCTATTGTAAAATAATCAGAATTTGCGGTCGAAGATTTTATAGAAACTTTTAACCACCAACGAATTTTCATGCCACATGTACTGTGCCGCCACCTCGGCCACATAGGCCAAAGCTTCCTCTCTGTTGTTATAGCTATTGAGTCTCATAATGAAATCATTATAGGCTTTCATGTTGTTGTGGAACAGCTCGCTCATAAAACTGAACTTGTCGTTGATATTGATAATCGTACGCAGGTCGTCGACCTTCTTGGCATTCACACGGGTCTCCAACTGTTCCTCAATATTGATATTGTGCTTATTTAGTGTATCTGCCAACGTGCGGACTTTTGGTTTGTCTACATCATTTTTAAAATAATCGAAAAGTGAAGATTCTTGGGCTTTCTTTTGAGTAGATTTAGCCTGATAATCTTGGGGCTCAGCAAATAACTCATCATTATGATTACCCTCTATTTCCTCCATTACCGGTTCGATGACAGGGGTCACCTCCGTCTCGGCAGTCTCAGGTGCAAAAATAGGTTTCAAATCTTCGGTAGCTGCTTTGCGTTTGGCTTCCTCTGCCTTGCGGGCAGCCTCCTCTTCGGCTTTGCGTTTGGCTTCCTCTGCTTTGCGGGCAGCCTCCTCTTCGGCTTTGCGTTTGGCTTCCTCTGCCTTGCGGGCAGCCTCTTCTTCGGCTTTGCGTTTGGCTTCCTCTGCCTTGCGGGCAGCTTCCTCTTCGGCTTTGCGTTTGGCTTCCTCTGCCTTGCGGGCAGCTTCCTCTTCGGCTTTGCGTTTGGCTTCCTCTGCCTTGCGGGCAGCCTCCATTTCGGCTTGATGCTTTGCTTCAACAGCCCTTTGATCTGGATCAGCTGCCTGCGAACCTACGTTCTCAGACTCCAATTGGAGTGCTTCCATGTAGAGATTGCGCAATTCCTCCAAAATAATGTCAATCTCAATTCGGGGTATTGGCCCCTGATTTTGTCTAATGCGGGCGGCTATCAATCCGAGCCTCTCCATGCCCTCCAAAAGCAAGTTTCCTGTGTTCTTCATACTGGTGTGCTTATTTTATTTCTCTGAATACAAAAACTTTGCACCATTATCCATGGCACAGAATAATTTGTAAAAATACAAAATAAAACTCAATCATTCATTTTTTTTTACAGAGAAGTACATTGTTTCCCCCAATATACCCATACACAACTCCCTCCAAACTTGTTTCACAAAAGGCAACCTCACTTTTTTTCTTTATTAATTAATTTTTTTTCGTAATTTTGAAGTCTCAAAACATGGAAACAACAAACACATATTATTAATAAATAAATATTTATATGAAAAAAGCACGTTTCTTTTTCTGCTTTGTAGCTCTGACTGTGCTCACCTGCGGCACCCTCATGGCTCAGAAAACCTACCAGTACAAGACCTATCCAAACGACCCACTGAATGTGCGCGAGTATACATTGGACAATGGTCTGAAGGTATTCATGAGCGTCTATAAAGATGCTCCTAAGATTCAAACCTACATCGCCGTGCGCGCCGGTTCGCGCAACGACCCGCACGAGACCACCGGTCTGGCACACTATCTCGAACACATGATGTTCAAAGGCACCCAGCGCCTCGGCACCACCGACTGGGAGAAGGAGAAAGTCCTCATCCAGAAGATTGAAGACCTCTTCGAAGCCTACCGCATGTTCAACGACCCCACCACCCGTGCCGCCATCTACCACATGATCGACAGCCTCAGCTACGAGGCCTCGAAGATTGCCGTGGCCAACGAGTACGACAAGGCCATGACCGCCATCGGCTCCACCGGCACCAATGCTTTCACCTCCAACGACTACACCATGTATGTCGAAAACATCCCCAACAACCAGTTGGAGACCTGGTGCGAGATTCAGGCCGACCGTTTCCAAAACCTCGTCCTGCGCCTCTTCCACACCGAGTTGGAGACCATCTACGAGGAAAAGAACATGTCCCTTACCAAGGATGGCCGCAAAGCCAACGAGGCCATGTTTGCTGCCCTCTTCCCCCATCATCCTTACGGCAACCAGACCACCCTCGGCAGCCAGGAACACCTCAAGAATCCCTCCATGCGCAACATCCGCAACTTCGTCGCCACCTACTATGTCCCCAACAACATCTGCATCAGCATGGCCGGTGATTTCGACCCCGACCAGGCCATCCGCATCATCGACAAATACTGGGGCAACATGAAACCCGGCAACGTCCCCGAACTTCAGTTCGAGCGTGAGAAACCCATCACCTCCGTCATCACCAAGACCGTCACCGGACTCGATGCCGAGAACACCATCCGTGCCTACCGTCTCGACAGTGGCAACGGCAGCCACGATGCCATGCTCGCCGACCTCCTCGAGAGCGTCCTCAACAACGGCAAGTGCGGTCTCATCGACATCAACATCAACCAGCAGCAGCGCTGCATGGGTGCCTATGCCGGCACCTACACCCTCAACGACTACGGTGCCTTCATGTTCGGTGGCCAGCCCATGCAGGGCCAGACCCTCGAGCAGGTTCAAGCCCTCTTCGACGAGCAGATCGCCCTCGTCAAGCAAGGCAAATTCGACGACTGGATGCTCGAAGCCGCCATCAACAACATGAAGCTCGCCATCATGAAACGCGCCGAAAGCAACAACAGCCGCGCCAGCCAGATGGCCTACGCCTATGTCGAACACCGCAACTGGGGCGATGTCTGCAACGAAATCAACGAACTCTCCAAAATCACCAAGCGCGAACTCGTGGCCTTCGCCAACCGTCTCTTCAAGGACAACAACTACGTCATCGTCAACAAACTGAAAGGCGAACCCGAACCCATCCTCAAAGTCTCTAAACCTCCTATCACCCCCATTGAGGTTGGCCGCGACAACGAGAGTGCTTTCCTCAAGGAAATCAAAGCCCGCCAAGTAAAGCCCATCGAGCCCGTCTTTGTCGACTTCAGCAAAGACCTCACCAAGTCTAAACTCAAAAACGGCGCTGAAGTGCTCTATGTGCAGAACACCGAGAACAAAACCTTCAACCTCATCTATCGTTTCGACTTCGGCTATCGTGCCGGACAACTGGGCAAGACCCTCGACCTTGCTGCCGATGTGCTCGAATACCTTGGCACCTCCAAGCACACTCCCGAGCAACTACAGCAGGAGTTCTACAAACTGGCCTGCAACTACAGCGTCAGCGTCGGACAGGAGAACATCAACATCAGCCTCAGCGGCTTGAGCGAGAACATGTTTAAGGCCATGCAGCTGGTGGACGAGATTCTCACCGACGTGCAGCCCAACGAACAGGCTTTGCAAATGCTTGTGGCCCGTATCCTCAAAGGCCGCGAGAACGCCAAGCACAACCAGCAGAACTGCTTCCGTGCCCTCGGCAACTACGGTACCTATGGTGCCGACTCCCCCACCCTCGACATTCTCAGCGAAGCACAGTTAAAGGCCTACACCTGCCAGCAGCTCACCGATGCCATGCACAGCCTGATGAGCTACAAGCACCGCGTGCTGTACTACGGTCCCGAGAGCATAGACAACTTCAAGGCCACCGCCAACAAGCTCTACTACCAAATGAGCAAAAAGGCTCCCGCCAACAAGAAAGTCACTCCCAAGGCTGTCAATGAAAATATCGTCTACTTTGTCGACTACAACGCCAACCAGACCTACATGCGCGAGCACTTCCGTGGTGAAAAATTCAACACCAAGAACGAAGCCGTCATGGACATCTTCAACGAATACTTCGGTGGTTCCATGAACGCCATCGTCTTCCAGGAGATGCGCGAGAAACGCTCCCTCGCCTACAGCGCCCAGAGCTACTATGCCACTCCCAGCGACAAGGACGGCTACTTCACCAATGCCGCCATCATCGCCACCCAAAACGACAAACTCATCGACGCCATGAACGCCTTCAACGAGCTCTTTGACCAAATGCCTGTGGCCGAAGCCAACTTCAATATGGCCAAGGAGGCCGAAATCAGTGCCATCCGCACCGCACGCACCACCAAGATGGGCATCATCAACAGCTACCTCTACTACGAGCGCATGGGCTTCAACCCCAAGAAAAACCATGCCAAGATGCTCTTTGAAGCCTATCCCAATGTCACCATGCAGGATGTCATCAATTTCAACCACAAGTACATTAAAGGCCAGAAGAAGGTCTATATGTGCCTCGGGAAAGAAGCCGACATGGACTTCAACGCCCTCGCCAAGTTCGGCAAGGTGAAGAAGCTGAAGCTCGAAGACATCTTCGGATACTAATGTAAGTAAGAACTAAGAGAAAAGGACTAAGAGGTTTCGACGACAACCGTCCAACTTCTTAGTCCTTATCTTTTACATGAGGCGGTTATTATTGGTCATAGCATTATTCTTATCGTCGGTATGCAACGCGCAGACCGATACGGTTTTTTGGTTTGCCCTGCCACCGACACCTGACCCAGGGCGTTTTGTGTTCCACACTTACGACCAACCTGCCGACATCACCATCTCACAGCCAGGCAACCCTTATATGCCTGTGACATCTTTCACGATGGTGGCGCACGACCACACCATATATACTGTCAGCAGCACCGAGTATTTCAACAGTGTCACTGACCCATATAATACCGTCCTCAATCGCGGTTACCGCATCACTTCTACCGTCCCCATCACTTGCTACTACCAAATCACAACAGCACAGCGTGAGACCTTCACGCTGAAGGGGCGCAACGCCCTCGGCACCGACTTTCAAGTGCTGACACCGTTACCATACCGCCTTTCTGCCGAAGGGCAGAGCATCACGATGATAGCCACCGAGGACAGCACCCACGTTCTCATTGTTGCCCCCCGCTGGGTCAACAGAGGCAACATCGCCATGTTGGACAGCATCGGCTTGGGCGACACCGTGGCTGTGACTCTCAATAGCGGGCAGTCCTACGCCATCCAAAGTCCCCCTGAAGCCTATGGTTTTATGAAAGCCAAAATACACGCTTCGCAGCCGATCGCCATCAGTTTCTCAGACAACGCTATGCGGTCGCGAACCAGTGCCAGCCATTCCAACCCGGCAGGCGAGCAACTAATACCCCTCACGCATTGGGGCATGGAATATGTGAGAATCAATGGCTTTACCTCTTCCGATTTGTTCCGCGCAACCGACTACATTGATACTGGTGTTTATCGTATCTGGCCTGGAGGAGGTGGCAACTCAGGTGGCATGGACTGGAATGTAGGATGGGCCAATTTCTTCGATTCGGTACATTACTTTCGAAGTGAACGTCCTTTGGGAATGACTCACCAACTGGCTCCCAACGATTTGATGGCCGCCACCGTGGTTCCCCATCTGGTCGGTTCGGGGTCGCACCAGATTTCATACCTCCATGCCGACAGCACCAGTTTGGCCATTCATATGGTCATTCCTACACGTGCCGTGGGTGACGTACTCTTCAATGGCAATCCTTCCATTCTCACCGCTGATTGTTTCCGCCCTGTGCCGCAAAAGCCTGAGTTCTCGTGGTGCAACAAGGATGTCAGCTCTTATGTGCCCTGGGATTCTGTGATGACTGTGTCGTGCAGCGTAGACAAGTTTCTTTTGGCCGTTATCGAGACTGACAGCCTTCGCGGAACAGCCTACACCTACCTCAGCGACTATGCCCCTGCCGAATACGTCCGCTTTGATATGGACACGGCATATTGCGAATACGACAGCATCACATTCATATATCGCATCAATCAGGCAGACAGCGTGGCACTGCATTGCCCTGACGGGCATACCATCACCCGCCCGCCATTCTTTATCCTTCATGCCGACAGCACTGCCGAGGGAGCCTATATCATCGAGGCATTTGACACGGATAGAAACATCGTTTATACAGACAGCATTTATATTCATATTCATCCCCGTTCGGTGACCGAGTACAATGACACCGTCCTTGAAAGCCAATTGCCCTGGAACCGCTTCGGCATACTCTTCTATACCGAAACTGATACCACCATACAGCGACCAGACCCCTTGTCGATGTGCGACAGCCTAATAATTTACCACCTACACATTTACGACACCATTCACGACACGGTACTCTACTACACCTGCAAGAGCGAACTGCCGATCCAATACGGAGACTCCCTGTTCTATCATGAGGGAGCAGGCACATTCCACTTCTCCGGTAGCCACGGTGAGGACAGCATCGTCACATTTATTCTTAATATCATCCCCAGTAGCGACACGACCATCTGCGACAGCATTACCGAGGACCAGCTGCCTTGGTTCGCAATGGACACGGTGTTCTACGACACTGTGGCAGACTACATCGTCCGCACATACAACGAGGCCGGCTGCGACAGCATTATTCACTATTGCCTCTATATCTTCTGGAACGGCGACCATTGCGACACCGCCCTTTCCTACCCCAACGTGGTCACACCCAACGGCGACGGCGTGAACGACCGCTTCGTCATCGGCGGCCTATTGGAGAACAACTGCTTCCACTACAACGAACTTTTCATCTACGACCGTACCGGTCGCTGCGTATACCACAAAACCAACATCTCCGATCCCGACGACTGGTGGAATCCCTCCGCACACCGCATCCCTTCCGACACTTACTTCTTCTACTTCCGCGCCCACGGTGTCACCATTCGCACCCAGCACATCGGTGTCATCGAAGTCCTCCAATAATCCACACCAAACTCCGTACCTCACCGCTGCAACCCCCGTTCTCGCCCCGCTTCCTGACCGCCACATGGCCGTCCCTTCTTCCATCATTTATCCTTCAATAATGGGAGAACGATGGGAGAACGATGGGAGAACGAGCGAAGGAAGAGCGAAGGAAGAGTTTCGCAGGAACGGGACGAAGGACTGCCCAGAACGACCCGAAGATGCATCCGCAACGTTTTGTCGACAAGGCCTGTATGGCTGACATGCTACCGACAAAAAAACGAAAGGGCGACACTGAGACCGCCATCGGTCAAGGTATCGCCCTTTCGGGGTTTAGTAACATGTACTGTAGATAGAGGCAGCGGGACTGCCTTTTGCGTGCAGCTTATTTATTGACAATCTTGCGGGTCACTGTTCCAGAGGCTGTAGTGGCTTGAAGCAGGAATACCCCTTGTGCGGGGAGTCGGAGGACGGCCGAAGAGCCGATGGCGGTCACCGTCTGCAGCAGACGACCGTCAAGGCTGTATAGTTTCAGTTCGACAAGGTCATTGCCGGGGACGGTTACTTCACACTGGCCGTGTGCGGGGTTGGGACTGACAGTGAGAGCAACGGCATCGGTCCGGTCAATGCCGACTGGCAAAGGATCCGTTACAAATTCAACAGTCACAAATTTATTGCTACGATTGGTGTCGCCACAGATGGATGAGACGCGTACAGTATATCTGGTAGAAGGCTTAAGGGGCGGCATATTGAAGACAGTATCGTAGACCGTGTCGACAGTCATGGCCGAATAATTCTCCCGATACTCTACTATCCATGAGTCTACCACATTCAGCGTATCGGCCCAAAAGACCTGATAGCCACTGACGAGACCATCGGAGGTGGCAGAGAGGCTGTCAGAGCGCATACCAATGGAAGAGGCTCTGGGGCAGAATGTACGGTAATGAACGGAATCCCACTCTCCATAAACCCCATCTTCGCAGACGGAACGTATATATATGTCATACCAAGTGCTGTAATCGAAAGCATCGCCCAACATACTCAGAAGGTCAACCATTGCATAGGGGATAACAACAAGCGTGCCAGTACCCAGTTCAAAGCCATGCCGACCGTATTCCATTTCCCAATGGTCGGGGAAGAAACTGGAATTCCATGTAAGTAGAGCCATCCCTTGATCCATTATCTGTATACTTAAATGTCTCGCACGGGCGCAAGTGTCGATTTTAGTATGGAAATGGAGGATAGCCCAATTGCCGTAGACACTGTCGTTGCATAGCGTGCGGAGGTAGACATCGTAGAGGGTGTCGGCAGTGAGGCCTGTGAGGGTGACGGTGTCGTTGGCGAGCGACATTCGTGTGCCTGTGCCTTGTGTGAAGCCTGCAAGGCCATATTCCAACTCGTAGCCATTGACTTCACTTGATGCACTCCAGGCAAGCTGGGCTTTGTGAATGCCGGGAGTGGCCACCCATGATACGATGGATGCGCAAGTGTCGGGGTTGGTACGGAACTGCAGCAATGCCCAATCGCTGTAGATACTGTCGGAGCAGAAGGAGCGGATGTAGACGTCGTAGAGGGTGTTGGCAGCAAGACCCGTGAGGGTAACAGTGTTGCTGATGAGGGTCATGGACATACCGCTGCCTTGGGTGAAACCAGCGATGCCGTATTCCAGTTCATATCCGTATACTACGCCTGTGGCATTCCAATTGAGCACCGCCTCGTGGATTTCGGGGGTGGAGACCATTGCGACGACGGAAGCACAGGTATCGGGTTCGACAACGGGGACGGTGTCGTGCCAGAGTTCGAGCTTGTCAAGACAGAGATATGAACCCTGTTGCATACTGGCGCCGGCAGAAGAGAGCAGGATGACGATAAGCGAATCGGGTGCCTGCTCGGGGAAAGTGGACTGGATGGAGTGGAGCGAGACATAGTCGACAGAGAAAGGTGTGAAATTGGCGATGTCGGTAAGGGCGATATTGGCACCACCACCCACTACGTCGCGTTGGTGGGTGACAGTATTGTAGTGGGTGCCAAGCATAAGGACTGCCCCATTGTCGCCACTGGTTGCAGAATGGTACTTGTAGCTGCCCGTAAGCCTTGTGGGTTCAAAGCCGTTGAGGGCAATTCCTCCTGTGATGAGTTGGTTGACATCCATCAAAGCCAGCGAAGCGAGCATCTGTTCGACGCTATCCATGTTGGAGAGGAGGTTGGTGACGATGGGGATGAAAGCATCGAGGTCGACCGAACCTGTGGCAAGGACTGTGGGAAGAACTGTCTGGGTGAGCATGGTGTCGAGATTGGCCTCGACCAAGGGATAGACAGCAGAGTTGATTATATCCTCGAGCATAAAGGATTGCAGTTTGACGGCCTTGAGGCTGTCTGGGACGACACCTGTCACGGGACTGGCAACCACTAAGGGGACTTGGGTATTGATATTAATGGACAAGCCGACAAACGAGAAGGTCTCGTTGACAGGATAGGCGAGATAATTCCAACCCGTTGGGGTGGAGAATGTGTCGAAGATTGGCAGACTGAGTCCCATGAAGGAGACACTGTATCCCTGTTGCGGGGTCCATTGTTCGAAACTGCCATGGGGCACCTGCATATGAGTTTGGGCAAAGAGCGACCCGTTGAGGAGCAGGATGCCAAGAGTCAAAAGAATGATTCCTTTTTTCATGATTTTTTTTTATTTAGAATTGATAGATTCGATAGAAATGATAGATTTGATAGATTTGGTTATTGTTTGCTGTATTTTAGAAGTTGCTCGGCGAGGCCGATGCTGTAGCCGTTGCTGTGGAAAAGGATACGTCCCCGCTGATCGACAAGGGCAACAAGGGGATACTCGTACTTATCGAGTTTGAGCGTTTGAGCCAGGACTTTCTCTGCAGGGTCCTGCATACCAGCGGCAATGCCCGTGACATCGGTGTTGGGGAGACGGCTGAGCTCGCGGTTGGCAGGGTCGGTGGTGACGACAAAGGTCATGCCACCCCATTTGCGGAAAGCGGCACTATGCTCAAGCATTTCTTTGACGAGGTGTTTGGCAGGCTCGCGATGAGGGCCAAGGAAAGCGAGGATGCAACCTGTAGAGCCAGCATAATCGGCAAGGGTTACACCATCCATGATTTCAAAGCCATCGGGCAGTTTGGGCAAGGAGGACAAATCCTCTTCGCGGGGAATGAGAGGAAGGAGGATAATCTCTTTGGTGACTTTCTCACCAGCTTTGACGGAGAAGAATTCCATACGGCTGCGAACGGTTCCGTCGGGGTAGCGGTTGCCAGTGGAGAGGCAGTAGGTGCCGGGCTCTATCGAGATAGTGGCGGGGAATGAGGCCATGCGGGGGTCGTCTTCGAAGTCGAAAGTGCGGAAATCGCCATTCTCAAGTTTTTGGAGGGTGAAATGGGGGTAGTAGATGGGGGTGGCGGGCTCTTTGCCGTGGTAGGTGAGTGTGAGTGTGGCGGGAGTAGAGGGAATAGATTTGATAGATTTGATAGAGAAGGATTGGGGCTGCCAGACGGTGCCGTCCCAGACGTAGATGGTATTGGTGGCGTTGTCGAGGTAGGCGGGGATGCCGAAGGCGCGGCAGACTGCCACAAAGAAGATGTCGCGACTGTGCGCGTCGGCATGGCGCAGGCGGAACACGCCCATGGGAGAGATGGGGCAGTTGTAGTAGTTGCCTGTGTCGTCGACCGCGATGTTCTTTATTGTCCACTGCTTCAAAGCCTCATAGTCGTGCTTATACTCTTCGGGCTGCAGCCTATTCCAGATAGGATAGGTGGTGTCAACCCCGTGGACTACATCTGCCATTGCCTTCAACAACGGCTTCCGCCAGTCGCGCACCAACTCGTTGCTGATGCGGGCAGGAAGGATGCCCTTCTTATACACGTCGTAGGTGTAGAGGCAGTTGGTGCAGGTGCCTTTGATGTGGTCCAGCCAGTCGAATCCTGTTTCTTGGGCTTGGAGCACATCAGCGGTGATGTCGCGCAGGTCTTTGTCGGAATAGGACTTGAGGTAATCGTAGATATGCTCGCCTGAACGGTATTGGGCTGGCCAGTGCTCAAAGTATTTGTATATTTCGGCGTAGTTGCCCTCGGACTTTTGGATGATTTCCCACACTTGGGCATCGGAGAATAACTTTTGGTTCCAGAGCCAGTCTTTGGGGAGGTAACTCTTGAAGTTGTCCTTGGTGGGGAAGGTGGCGGTGTAGGCGTTGCGCAGGGAGTCTTCGTAGGCGAGACGGCGGGCGTTGGCAGCGACGGCCTCATCAGAGGGGGTGACCTTGGCAGTGCCGGGAGCCGGAGGGACTATCTCTAAGAGTACTGGGTCTGACAGGTCGGACCTGTCAGACTTGTCAGACTTGTCAGACCCGTCGGACTGGTCGGACAGCGTCAATGTGAGGGTGCTGTCTTGTCTCACATCAAGTTTGCTGAATGCGTAGCGGGTGCCGTCGGTGGCCCAGACAAGGATGTCGCCAAGTCCGGTGGTGAGGGAGGCCTGTCCATGGGCATCGGTGGTGTAGGTGGCTAAGGTGTAGTACTCGGCATAGTTGTACATCTTGAACTTGACGGTGGCACCCTGAAGGGGCTTGCCGTCGGGGGAGCAGACAGTGGCGGTGACATGACGTGTGGGAGCGTAGTGGCTGAGGAGGTTCAGCTCGCTGTAGAGGGCGGTCTGCTTGACAACCTCCTCGTCGCCATGGTAACGGCCAAAGGCTTTGCTATGTACCATGAGGCAGCGTGTGGAGGGGATGGAGAACCAGCCCATGTTGAGCTCGGGGTCAGGCTCACAGGCACCGAGGTATTTCCATTCACCGCCCTTGCCGTCAGGGTTGGCAATCCATACTTCGACCCAAGCGTGGTTGTCGTCGCAGTGAGCCCAACGGGGTGTATAGCACTGACGGGCAGGAATGCCCACGGAGCGGAGAGCGGTAACGGCAAAGGTACTCTCTTCACCGCAGCGGCCGAGGGAGGTGCGCAGGGTGGCCAAGGGGGCACTGGTGCGGCTGTCGGCGGCACGGTAGGCCACATGCTCGTGGCACCAGTGGTTGACCTCGAGGGCAGCCTGTTCCATAGTCATGCCTTGCACACGCTCTTTGAGCTGGTGGAACATATATTGGCGGGCAGTGTCGAGGTTCTCGTTATTGACACGGTATACCAACACAAAATGGCGGAAGATGTCTTCGGGTACCATCTTGCCCCAGGGCATCTCCTTGCGGGCGGTGAAGGCATAGCGCACTTGGTCGAGATAAAAGGCCGGTGTGTAATCGGCCAGGTCGCTGTAAGGCATGTAGGCGTAGAGGAACTGCATGGCCTCACTCTCGGCACGGCATAGGGTGTCGAGGTTTAATTGAGAGTTCAGAATTGAGAATTGAGAGAGACGGGCTTCGTAGTCCTGCTCTACCTGATGGCGGTAGGTGCTGTCGGTGAGGAAGTGAGCGTTACGATGGCAGGAGGAGAGGGAGAGAATTAATAGAAGAGATAGGATTGATAGAAGGGATTTTGCTTTCATAGTGTTATTGATTTAATGAGTTGTTTTACTATTTCGGGGTCGGTCTGGATGGTACCGTCGGGCAACGTCTGTTTGCAGGAGCCGTGGATTTCGGTGACGCCTGTCTGCTGGATAATGTGTGTAGCGTTGGCAGGAGTGACACCGGCACCGGCAAGAATGACGATCCGCCCTGCGGCCTGACGCACAAGGGCAGCAAGCGTGTGTATGCCCTGTTCGGCAGAAGGCTGGCAACCGGAAGTGAGTATGCGGTGACATCCAGAGGAGATGACCTCTTCGAGCGCTTCGAGCGGGTCTTGCCTGATTTCGTCAAAAGCCCGATGGAAGGTCACTTGCATTGGAGCGGCCAATTGTACAATTTGACGGGTACGGCGAGTATCGATATGTCCATCGGGGGTGAGAAATCCCACTACGACGGCATGGGCACCGAGCTGACGGCATTGCTCCACTTCGCGACAAAGGGTTTCATATTCCTCAGGTGAGTAACAGAAATCCCCCTCACGAGGACGGACGAGGACATGAGTTCGGAGATGCAACTGATGGAGGCAATAGTCAATATCGTCAAGAGCAGGGGTAAGCCCACCCACATCGAGCCGGCGGCATAGTTCTATGCGAGAGGCTCCGCCCGTAAGGGCATTGGTAGCCGACTGGCGAGAATTGGCACAAATTTCTACTATCATGATTGGTTAGAAATTAAACTTGGTATTCTTCATCCGTTCAAGGAATGAGACATTCTCGTGTACGATGCTTTCAATGACATGGTCGAAAGACTGGTCGGAAGAAGAGCTGATGCGCATCTCAATGGGGAGATAATAAATGGGAAGTCCTGCCATAATGTCGGAGGAAGAGAGTTCACGAAGACGGACAGCATCCTTCTCGGTGGTTAAAATGAGTTTGCGGGCACCCTTGAGTTGCTCGAAGGCTTTGCGGATGCGTTTGATATCGGAAACAGAGAAACGATGATGGTCACCAAAACTGATGGGAGTGACGGCACAAAGACCGGACACATACTGAATCATGGGTTCGGGATGGGCAATGCCAGTGACAAGAAGCACTTCGTCGATGGTGTCGAGAGGAAGCGGGGTTGTGCCCATGAGGGGAAGGGGATTGCAATAGTGGATGTGGCTGAAGAAAACTCTCTGGTGAGGACGGAGTTTGAGCCGGGCAATAAAGTTGTGGCGATCGATGGGGTTGATTACTTCGGGAGACTTGGTAACAATGACAATACGGGCACGACGACAGGCTGAGCGGAACTCGCGAAGGTCGCCAAATGGCATAATGAAGTCGGAGAAATAGGGCTTGTGATACTCGGTGAGGAGAATGTTGACGGTAGGTTTGATTGAGCGATGTTGGAAGACATCGTCGAGAAGGATGACTTGCGGGGGCAACTCACGTTGAAGAAGTTTCTGAACTCCTTCCACCCTGTTTTCACATACGGCCACGGTAAGTTTGGGGAACTTCTGTGCCAACATGGCAGGTTCGTCGCCCAAACGAGATGGGCTGTGACACCCATCGTCGAGGACGAATCCTTTGGTTTTGCGGCGATATCCCCGGCTGAGAAGAGCAGTCTCGTAATGGGGAGAGAGCAGATGCAGAAGGTATTCAACATGCGGGGTTTTGCCAGCCCCACCAGCACAAATATTACCCACCCCAATGGTGGTTACAGGAGGAGCCACCTGACGTTTAATACCGAGCGAAAACATCAGATTACGGAACCACACTCCGACAGCGTACCATATGGTAAGCGGGAAAAGAATACATGATATCGTTTTGCGAAATGACATATTATGCAGTTATTACAACGGCCGGCAAAAGACTTTGCAATGCTGAGAAACGAACAAACAGACATCCCAATAGCGGATTGCCGGACATAATTATTCCGATGCAAAGATACACAAAAAAAACGACTTGAAAACTAAAATAACTTTTTTGCAAAAAAAACATTGTATATCTGAAAAAAATCGTATCTTTGCATTCTATAATTTTCTGTACACAAAATGCAAAACTCACGTCAAATAACCAAAGACCTCTATTATGTAGGTGCAAGCGACCGAAAGCTTGCTTTGTTTGAAAATGTCTATCCCATTCCCCGTGGCGTATCGTATAACAGTTATGTCCTGATGGACGAGAAGACCGTCCTTCTCGACACCGCCGATGCCGCAGTGAGCGGACAATTTTTTGAGAATGTGGCCGCTGTGCTGAATGGCCGCAAACTCGACTACCTGGTGGTGAACCACATGGAACCCGACCATTGCGCCCTGATAGAAGACCTGCTTCTGCGCTATCCCGAAGTAACCATTGTCACCAACGCCAAAGCCGCCACGATGATTCGGCAGTTCTTCAACCTGAATATCGACAACCGTCTGCAAACCGTTGCCGAAGGTGCCACCCTGTGTACAGGCCGCCATACCCTGACCTTTGTCATGGCTCCCATGGTGCACTGGCCTGAAGCCATGGTCACCTACGACACCACCGACAAGACACTCTTCTCGGCCGATGCCTTCGGCACTTTCGGTGCACTGAACGGCAATATCTTTGCCGACGAGGTGAATTTCGACCGCGACTGGTTAGACGATGCCCGCCGCTATTACATCAACATTGTGGGCAAATACGGTATGCAGGTGCAATCGCTGCTGAAGAAAGCATCAGCCCTTGACATCGCAATGATATGCCCGCTACACGGCCCAATTTGGCGGCAAGACTTGGGATATTATATTGACAAGCACGTCATCTGGAGCAGCTACAAGCCCGAAGAGCGTGGCGTGCTCATCATCTACGGCAGCATCTACGGACATACCGCAGCGGCAGCCGAAAAAATGGCCTCCCTGCTAGCAGAGCACGGCATTAAAGGCATCGCCATGTACGACGCTTCCCACACCCATGTGAGCCAACTGGTGAGCGAGTGTTTCCGTTACAGTCACATCGTCCTCGCCTCCTCCACCTACAATGCCGGCATCTTCACCCCGATAGAAGATCTCCTTCACGACCTCAAAGCCCATGCCTGGCAGAACCGCACTGTGGCCATCATCGAGAACGGTACTTGGGCAGCCCAAAGCGGCAAACAGATGCGTACCCTCCTTGAGGAGATGAAAAACATCACCATCCTGGGCGAGGACATCTCCTTGAAATCGGCCATGAAAGAGAACCAGCTGGAAGACATGAAGTTCTTGGCCGACCTTATCGCCGTGAACCTGAACAACGAATAACCCTTTGCCACCTATAAACACCCGCACAAAATGAATACTCACAACCAAAACGCATTATTCAAACTGAGCTACGGCCTCTACGTCCTCACCGCCCGCGAGGGCGACAAGGACAACGGATGCATCATCAACGTAGCTCCACAGCTCACCGACACACCCTTGCAGATGCTCGTGTCCGTCAACAAACAGAACTACACCCACGACATGATTGTCCGCACAGGACTGTTCAACGTGTCGCTCCTCACCGAACATACACCCATGACAGTCATCCAGCATTTCGGATTCCAGAGCGGGCGCGACGTGAACAAATTCGAGGGCTGCGAGATGGAGATGCGCTCCAGCAACGGACTTCTCTACGTGCCGCGCTATACCAACGCCTACATCAGTGGCAAGGTGAACCAGATGGTCGACCTGAGCACCCATACCCTCTTCATTGCCGAGATCACCGAGTCGGTGTTGCTCAACAACGACCCTTCCCTCACCTACGAGTACTACCACCAGCATATCAAGCCCAAACCCGAAGCCATGGCAGCCCCCACTGGCGACGGCAAGACCCGCTGGGTATGTCAAACCTGCGGCTATGTATACGAAGGCGATGAACTACCCGACGACTTCGTCTGCCCCTGGTGCAAACACGGCAAAGCCGACTTTATCAAAATTACCGATTGAATTTTAACCTTTAAAACAATAACAACATGCTTAACAAAAAAGTAGCCGACTTGCTCAACGAGCAAATCAATAAGGAGCTCTACTCCGCTTATCTGTACCTCGACATGAACAACTATTTCCAACAGCGCGGCCTTAACGGCTTCGCCAACTGGTACATGATTCAGGCACAGGAAGAGCGCGACCACGCCATGCTTTTCTACCAGTACATGCAGAACAACGACTGCAAAGTGACCCTCGACGCCATCGCCAAGCCCGACAAGGTCTTCAAGACCGACATGGACGTGCTGAAAGCCGGACTGGAACACGAGGAGTATGTCACCGCAAGCATCCACACCATCTACGATGCCGCCTACAAGGTGAAAGACTTCCGCACCATGCAGTTCCTCGACTGGTTCGTCAAGGAGCAGGGCGAAGAGGAGACCAACGCCCGCGACATGATCACCAAGATGGAACTCTTCGGCAACGACCCCAAGAGCCTCTACATGCTCAACCAGGAACTGGCCGGCCGCACCTACAGCGCCCCCAGTCTGGTACTCGACTAACCATTGTATGAGACATTTTTCGAAGGGGTGTATGGCAGCCATGCACCCCTTTCCCTAACCCATGAAAAGGAATCCACACGAACGCCCTGCAGCCGTCTACCGCACCACCGTCAGCATCCTCCTCTACATGGTGCTATACGCTGCCCTTACAGCCCTATTCCTCTACATCATGTTGAAGGCCGATGGCATGGCCGCCAAACTGGTGTCTGGCGTACTGGCCTTGGTCATGATATTGCCTATCGTCCATACCCTTCGGCACACCAAAGACCGCATTATTGTTACACCAAGCCACCTTTCCCTCACCAATATAAAAACACGCCCAAAGAATGGGGACTGGAAGAGAGTTCAGAAAGCCATCCTCCCATGGGGCGACATCAAAGACATATCACCCAACTACGACGTCAAGCTAACCAACCATGTGACCATACAGAAACAAGTGATAGTCACCTTGCGCAGCGGCACACAATACTTTATCGACTCCGACCTATACGACGTCTTCTTCCTCGAGCGCAAGCTGAAGACACACTGGCACCGCTTCCGCAACATGTGACAGCTCTGCCAACAATACGTTGTCTATATCCATCCATTTTTTGAGCATATTTTATCCGTCTGCAAAATACGCATTTCTCTCAAACCTTCTTGCATTATTATCGGAAGTTTCTCACGTTCTCAACAACAGAGCATGTATAACGCTTCGTGATTTCACTCTGAAATCGGATGCAAAAATACACAAAAAAAACGACACGGCAAAAAATATTTTCACCATGTCGGGAAAAAGTAGTATCTTTGCACTTACAAAAAAAAACGATAACATTATGATAAACTCAACGCAAATAACGCCTACGCAAATGCATTTGCTTAAGCTTTTCTCTTTCGACATGAGCGAAAGCCGTGCATTGGAAATCAAGAATGTGCTCATGCGTTATTTCCAGAACCGTTTGGATGAAGAATCCGACCGTCTGTGGGACGAAGGGGTGCTTAATCAAGAACGTCTCGACCAACTGCGTCACAAAGACCTTCACGCAAAAGAATGAGACTCGTCCTCGACAC
>JAEEGF011626487.1_pt1 | contig 37327 bp, 29 predicted proteins | sample 9134171 | NCBI WGS metagenome assembly JAEEGF01 (sample SAMN16246542, study PRJNA631951) | gut metagenome | biome: gut microbiome; feature: rumen; material: AP-attached | host: Bos | place: Iran: Karaj | collected 2018-10 | reverse complement strand
ATCTCTAACCTTCGCACCCAGAAAAATTAATTCTCATCCAAAAACAAGCCAAGGTATGAAAAAGGTAGTATTAGCAATAACCGTTCTGCTGAGCTTCGGCATCAGCATCGTTTATGGAGAAGAGACTTCGACCAATGCAAGCAGCGTGCGATACGTAAAGGCACCAAGATTTGCACGACCACTGGTGGAAAAGTGGATAGCCGAATACGCCAAGACCCAGCCCAACGTTGAGTTCCAGGTAGCCAAGGGCGCTCAAGCCAGTATCGATTTAAATGTAGTTTTTGACAACCAGGATAAAGAGAGAGAAGAGTTTAGCCACGTTGTTTATTTCGGAGAGTTCGCCGTGCTGCCTATCACAGCCAGCGGCAGCGAAGCTGCCAAAGTGCTGGAAGGCAAGCACCTGAACTCTAAGAAGCTGAAGCAACTTTACTTCCTTAACGACGATTTTGACGAGGATGTAAAAAAAATCAAGCAGTTCGAGAAACTCGTTATCTATAGCGGTAGTAATGCTTCATCAGTTGCTTCATCTTTCGCTCACAACTTTGGCGAGGAGAGCAGCAATTTCCGCGGCAAGCGCATCTCAGGCGACGACCTGTTCCTGAACACCGCTCTGGCAAAGGATCCTTTAGGTGTATCATTCAATGCATTGCCAAACATCTTCGATCTGAAAAGTCGCCACATCAAGTCCGACCTGACCATCATCGGCATCGACGTGAAGAAGAATCTGGAAGAAAGTTTCTCTGATAAAGCCACACTAGACGAACTGATCAGCGTGTTGGAGAATGGTAAAGTACAGGAGGTGGCCATCGAGAAAGTGGGTCTGCAGTACAATGCCAACGACGATGCCACAGCCCAGTTTCTGCAGTGGGTGCTAACCAACGGTGTGAAATACAATCACGAGTACGGACTGCTGAACCTGGACAACAAACTGACCCAAGTACAGATAGACAAAGTAAAAACTGAATTTACTGCACAAAAATAGTCATTAAAATCACAACTTCCCCAAGTAGTTATGTAGTCATCGCTCCCCCCCGGCTACATAACTATGAAGAAGTTGTTCAAACACGAAACTTGAATCATTTAAATCAATATTAGTTATTTTATGAAAAAAAGATTGTTAGTTGCAACGCTCGTTGCAATAGGGCCCTTATTGGCCTTAGCCCAGAATGTGATAACAGGTCGTGTAATCGACGCCAAGACAGGCGAGCCCCTGATTGGCGCATCGGTGATAGTAAAGACCGACAGACAAGGAGTGGCTACCGATGCTGACGGGAACTTCAGTCTGACGACAAAGAAAGAGTTCCCCCTGACACTCCACCTCGACTTTATAGGCTATCGCGGCCTCGACCTGGACGTCTACGACAACTCAGAGCCTGTAGAAATCAAGCTCCAGGAAAACTACCGTTTCACCGAAGAAATAGTAGTAATCGGCTACGGCCAGCAGAAGAAGGGAGAACTGACAGGAGCTATTACATCAGTAAATGTAGATAACCTGAAAAGCATTTCCGCATCCTCATTCAATTCGGCCCTAGCCGGTAGTGTTGCGGGCGTACAAGTGACTCCCACCTCGGGCGCTCCTGGCGGCGGAGTAAGTATCAGAGTTCGCGGAAACAGCTCTGTACAAGGCGGCAACGAACCCCTCTATGTAATCGACGGATTCCCCGTGTATGGCGAGACATTCTCTCAGCTGAATCCCGGCGACATAAAAAGCATAAACATCCTGAAAGACGCAGCTGCTACAGCCATCTATGGTTCAAGAGGTGCAAACGGCGTGGTAATCGTGACGACAAACAGCGGCAGCTACAAACAGAGAGTACAGATTACTTACGACGGAAGCATCGGCATACAGAGTCTTCGCAAGAAGATTGACGTGCTGAATGCAAAAGAGTTTGCCACACTACGTAATGATGCCCTTTTTGACACAAACCCAAGCAAGGGAAAATATCAATACCTGTCGCAAGCAGAAATCGATCAGCTTGGAAACGGCACAGACTGGCAGGACGAAGCATTCCGCACAGCACCTATCACCAATCATCAACTTACACTCTCAGGTGGCGGCGAAAACATAAGATACAGTGTATCAGGCAGCTATTTCGACCAAGAAGGTATCATTCGCAATTCCGGATTCAAGCGCTTCACTGTTCGTACTAATCTCGATATAAAACTAAGCAACAGACTGAAAGTAGGAATAAACCTGAACGGCAACAAGACTGACACAAACAATGCTCCATCGGGCATCGTTTCATCATTGTTGCTCATGCCACCTACTGCAACCATCTACGATAGCGATGGCTCGTACACCTTGCGCAATCCATTTGAGAACGTATTCTCAAACCCAATAGCCTCTATCAACGAGCGCACCAACAAGGCCCGCCGATACTATGTACTGGCAAGCACCTACGCCGAGTGGGAAATCATCAAGAATCTGAAATTAAAGGTATCCTTCGGCGCCAATATCTCGAACACGAAAAACATGAGCTATGTCCCCTCGTACATCTATGATGGTGCGTCAAGCAATGGAACTGCATCAATTTCTTCGTCGGATGCCTATTCGTGGCTGAACGAGAACACACTTACCTACGACCTCAACATCGGAAAGAATCACGCGTTTAACTTCCTGATTGGATTCACCCAGCAGGAGAACAGAAACGAATCGTTTGGAGCTGGCAGCAACAACTTTGTGACAGATGATCTGCTGTATAACAGCCTTGGAAGCGGTTCTGTAATATCATCTCCATCATCTTCGGCTTCTAAACATGCGCTCATCTCTTATCTCGGCAGAATAAACTATAATTACAAAGAGAGATACTATCTGTCTGCAAGTCTGAGAAGCGATGGTTCTTCACGTTTCGGACAGGAAAGGAAGTGGGGTGTATTTCCCTCATTTGGTGCATCCTGGAACTTGACCAACGAGCAGTTCTTCCGCAATTTGAGCAACTCAATCAGTAGTCTGAAACTCCGTCTGAGCTACGGTGTAACCGGTAACCAGGAAATCGGTAATTACCAATCACTCTCCACGCTGTCAAGTTCTCGATATTTGTTTAACGATGCTACAGCCATCGGATTCAGCCCAGACCGTATATCTAATGCAGAACTTGGCTGGGAGACCACACGTCAATATGATGCAGGACTCGATGTCAGTTTCTTCAAGGACCGACTGAACTTTGTATTTGACGTGTATTATAAAAAGACAACCGACCTGCTGCTTAACGTAAACATTCCTTGGTCAACAGGCTATTCAAGCTCGCTCCAGAACTATGGTTCTGTATCAAACAAGGGACTTGAATTTACTGTAAACAGCAAGAACTTCGTCGGAAAGTTCAACTGGGATACTTCAGCCAATATCTCTTTCAACCGTAACAAAGTGCTAAAACTTGGAGGAGGCGTAGACTCTTACATCAGCAACGGATATATCGTTAAGGTTGGAGAGCCACTGGGACTGTTTTACGGTTGTGTAACTGATGGTGTGCTCCAAGCAGGAGAAGAAGAAGCCAAAGGTAAGTTTACAGGTCAAGGCACTCCCAAGGCAGGTGATCTGCTATACAAGGACATAGATGAGGATGGAACATTTGTAAGTTCTTCCGACCGTGAGATTATCGGTAAAGCCCAGCCCGACTTCATATTTGGTATAAATAACACCTTCTCATACGCAGGATTCGATCTTAACGTATTCCTTCACGGAGTAATAGGTAATGACATACACAATGCCAACAAGCAGCAATTGGAGCTGTTCAGTGGCCAGCAAAACGCAGATATCACGGCAACACAGCGCTGGACGGAGAGCAATCCAAGCTTGACAATCCCCAGAGCAAAACTTGATCCGGCTCAGATTGTTTCCAGTCGCTTTATCGAGAATGGCACATTTGTACGCTTGAGGAATCTGTCGTTAGGCTATACATTCGGTCAGAATGTAACAAAATCTCTCGGCATCAGCAGCCTGCGCCTCTATGCATCTGCCACAAATCTGCTCACCTGGACTAATTACAGCGGATTTGACCCAGAAGTTACTTCAGGTTCAAACACAGAACGCCAGGGATATGACTCCGGCATCTATCCAGTAGCCCGCTCCTACAATTTTGGTATTACAATTAAATTCTAATCAATAAAAAAGTGTAGTTATGAAGAATCCATTAAAAATTACGATAGGTCTCAGCATCCTAACATTAGTATCTTGCATTGGTTTGGAAGAGAAACCACAGTCAAGCCTAGTCAGTCAGCAGTTTTATAAAACAGAAGCAGATGCCATTGCTGCGGTGAATGCTGTTTATGCTGATTTGAATCCCAGTGGTCAGAGTCTATACAATTCTTTGTTCCAGATTGGTGTTGAAATGGCTACAGATGATTATATGGCAGGCCCACGAGCCAGAAACGCTCATGTTCGCGCTATCTCATCCTTAATCCACGACTCATCAAACGACCGCATGCAGGAGCTATGGCGACAGAGCTATGCAGCCATCAAGGATGCTAATACAGCCATTGACAATATCGAAAAGATTTCGTCGGACAACATCAGCGAGGCAGTTAGGCAGCGCACCATCAACGAGGCAAAATTCCTGCGCGCCCTAAACTATTTCAATCTTGTAAGATGGTTTGGAGACGTTCCCCTGATACTGCATGAGACATCAACTCTTGATCCTGAGAGAATCAACGTATCACAAGCTAGTGAGTCTGAAGTGTATGCTCAAATCGAACAAGATCTTAAAGATGCAGAGAATCTGCCTGTAGAATATACTTCTGCCGACTTAGGTAGAGCGACATCAGGTGCAGCAAAGACCGTTCTATCAAAGGTATATCTTACCCAGAAAAAATGGCAACTGGCAGCCCAGAAGGCAAAAGAGGTAATAGATGGGGGGAAATACAAGCTGTTTGATGATTATGCAGATGTATTCAATGTGGACAAAGAGAACTCGGTAGAACATATCTTCTCAATACAGTTCAAGGGCAATGCCAATTTTCGTGGAAATTCATTAGCCAGCCGTTCGGCACCTTACGAACCCGAAGGAGTAAACGGCGACTATGCCGACGAGTTGAATGTAGCTGGCGGACTGTTTCAAAGCTATCGGAAAGAGGACCGACGCTTAGAGGTGAACTTTATCACAGAGATGACAAGCCCTGTATCCGGAAAGTTATATATTCTGAGCGAACCACACTTCAATATGTACTACGATAATACATGTGTTGGAGCACAAGGCCAGTCATCAATTAATTTGCCCTTAGTGCGCTATGCAGAGGTTCTGCTTATCTATGCCGAAGCATTAAACGAGCTCGATGGTCCATCGGATGCAACATACGATGCTGTGGATCAGGTACGCAGGCGTGCAGGCATCCCGGCACTGAAGGAAATAACACCGAATCTCACTCAGGAGTCGTTCAGAGATTCTGTATTCGAAGAGCGTCGCAAAGAGTTTGTATATCAATACCACAGATGGTTTGACCTCGTTCGTCGCGGAGCTGACTATTATATTAAGACCTTAAAAGCAGCAGGAAAAGTAAATGCAGCTCCACGCCACTTGCATTTTCCTATTCCTCAGCGCGAATTAGATTTGAACCCGAACCTCAAACAAAACCCTGACTGGGTGAAGTATTAATCATAAATTGTAGTAGAAATGAAAACAATGAATCTTGTTGCTACAGGGCTGGCCACCCTTACAGGTGCAATAACAGCACATGCACAAAAGTCGTCAGAACGGCCAAACATCATCATGATTATGGTTGATGACATGGGGTTTTCTGACATATCACCATACGGTGGAACAGATGTCGAGACTCCTAACTTGCAAAGGCTGGCAGACGAAGGAATACGCTTCCGCCAGTTTTACAACAACTCCATTAGTGCTCCCACACGAGCATCACTAATAACAGGACAATATCAGCACAAGGCTGGTGTAGGCTATTTCAACACCAATCTTGGGTTGCCATCATATCAAGGATTCCTCAACCGTGAGCACTGACTTTTGCCGAAGTGCTCCGCAATGCAGGATACACCACCCTTATGTCGGGAAAATGGCACGTGGGTGATGATAGAGACCAATGGCCCAATCAGCGAGGATTCGACCACTTCTTCGGATTCATTGGCGGCGCCAGCAACTACTATGACATAGGAGATGCAACAGGGCCTAACGCCGTGCCCCTAGTACTGGACAACCAGCCCGTCAGACTGACAAAAGAACAATATCTTACTCACGAGATAGCGAATCATGCCCTTGACTTCATCGATGATGCGAGCCAAAAGAAGAATCCTTTTTTCCTTTATCTAGCATTTAATGCTCCCCACTGGCCCCTACAGGCTCTGCCCGAAGATATCGCCAAATACCGTGGCCGCTACAGCATCGGATGGGACTCTCTGCGCCAGCAGCGTTACGAGAATGCCAAGCGAGTGGGCGTTGTTTCTAAAGATGCAGAAATAACTAAACGCGACAAAGAAGTACGCCTCTGGAATAAACTCACATACGATGAGCAAGAATTCTGGCAACGCAGACAAGAGGTTTATGCAGCAATGATAGACCGCGTAGATCAGGAGATTGGCCGATTGTTAGCTAAGCTGAAAGAAGTTGGCCGCTATGACAATACATTGATAGTATTTATCTCTGACAACGGCGCTCAAGGCGGAAACTCATTACGAGTATATACTAGTCGCACCACAGGCCCAGTAGGTTCACCGGGGTCTTATGAGGTACAAAACAGTAATTGGTCTCAAACAGGAAACTCGCCTTGGCGCAGTTATAAAGATGCGCCATACGAAGGAGGTATCAGCGCGCCATTCATTGCATGGTACCCCAAGAAAATCAACGGAGGCAGCATAGTTGACGGTATAGGTCATCTAATCGATATCGCTCCAACATTCTATGATATCGCCTCTGCCAAATATCCTGCAAGTTATAATGGAGTCAGCACTAATGCACTACCTGGCAAAAGTCTGCTGCCAGTACTCTATGGCAAGGCTAACGAGGTGGATCGTGGTGGAGAACCTCTGTTCTGGGAACGTTCCGGCAAGCAGGCTGTTCGCTTAGGGAAGTGGAAGTACGTTTCTCTATATCCCAGCAACCGCGACGAACTGTACGATATTGAAAATGACCGTGCAGAGAATCATGACGTTGCAGCAGAACATCCGGAAATCGTAAAAGATTTGAAGGACCGTTATAAAAAATGGGCAAAAGATAATGGCGTTGTTGACTATCACATCCTGCGCCCAGTTAATAATAATCAAAATCAGACAAGACGATGAAAAAATCAGCATTTATCATTTCCGCTTTATCGGCAACGCTTGGCACAATGGCTCAGTCACGCCCGAACATAATTCTGATCGTTGCAGACGACATGGGGTATTCCGACCTAGGAAGCTATGGGTCTGAGATTAGTACCCCAAATCTTGACAGACTCGCTAATGAGGGAGTCAGATTCCAAGAGTTTTATAACAATTCAATCAGTGCGCCTACTCGTGCCTCACTTATTACTGGGCAGTACCAGCATAAAGCTGGTGTTGGATACTTCAGCAATAACTTAGGACTTCCCAACTATCAAGGTTATATAAACAAAGAATCCTTGACTTTGGCAGAAGTTCTTCATAACGAAGGTTACAACACTTTCCACGCAGGCAAATGGCACCTGTCTGGACGCGAGAACGGCACTCTTGTGAGTGAACCTCTAGACCGCGGTTTCAATCAGTCATACCAACTGCCATCAAATGGTTTCGGCTATTTCAAGAATGAAGGATATGCTACAAACTTAATTGGTGACAATGCAGTAAACTTCATAGCATCTACAGAAAATTCTAACAAGCCTTTCTTCTTATACTTAGCATTTACAGCTCCCCACTGGCCTTTGCATGCATTAGAAGAAGATATCGACAAATATCGTGGCAAATATGATATAGGATGGGACTCTCTGCGCATCCGCCGCTTTGAGCGTCAAAAGGCACTGGGCATCGTTGACAACAGCTACCAGCTATCTAAGAAGGATAATGACATTTACGAGTGGGATCGCCTGTCGTATGACCAACGCCACTTGTGGTCAAAGAAGATGGAAGTATATGCCGCTATGGTCGATCGCCTTGACAAAAATGTAGGTCGTGTACTTGAGCAACTGGAAAAGTCAGGCAAAGCCGATAACACACTTATCGTCTTTCTATCTGACAACGGAGCCCCAGCAGAAGACTTAATTAAATGGCACGGTGGAGCCAGTCGCAATTCCGGACCTGTAGGCACATCTGGTTCCAACGAATCACAGAGCAAGAACTGGTCATATGCGTCAAATACTCCTTTCCGTGCATTCAAGGACTACCTTTATGAGGGTGGCATAAACACACCTTTCATCGCCTGGTATCCCAATAAAATAGGTAAAGGCAGAATTGTTAAGGGAACAGGACATATTATTGATATTGCTCCTACCTTATATCAGATAGCAAAAACAAACTACCCCAAGAAATATAAGTCGATAAAAACCAGCCCCTTACCTGGTGTCAGCCTACTACCAGTTCTGTATGGTGAGACAGATACAGTACTACGTTCGGCTCCACTATGCTGGGAAAGAGCTGGCAATCGCGCCATCCGCTTTGGCAAGTGGAAACTGACATCACATTACCCAAGCCACGCATGGGAGCTATATGATCTATCTACCGATCATGGTGAGAGTCAGAATGTTGCATCCAAGCATCACGAGGTCGTAAGCCAGTTGTCAACACTCTACTTTAAATGGGCAGAGGAGAATGGAGTTGTAGAATTCAGCGAGATTGAGGATCGCGAACCAAAGATGATGAAGGATTTCCGCAAATCAAAAACACAGGATGTTCCTGCCCCATTCGGTTCTTTCAATAGAAGATAGAAAAGGAAATATTATGAATAAGAAAAATATCATATTAACCGGATTTATGGCTCTATCGGCATGGACTGTAACCATTGCGCAAAGTACTCAAAGACAGCAAGAACAATCGCAACAGAATTACACTGAAACAGAAATATTCAAACGTCTGTCAAGAGTCAAAAAACCACAAATTTTGGATGTGCGTGATGCAAAAGAGTATGCAATAAGCCACATCAAAGGAGCAATCAATACAACACGTGACAATGCACATACAGATAGTATTATCGCAACGCTCGACCCAGATCTTCCTACACTCACCTACTCTAACGTAGGACGTGGACGCGGCGTAACACTAGCTGCAAAACTGAGGGAACGTGGATTTAAAGAAGTCTATCACCTTTCAGGTGGATTAGCAGGATGGGGTGGTGCCGGTTTACCCATTGAATCGGCAGCAACTGGAGAACGCACAGTGCCTACAGATAAATTTCATCAAGCTGTCAGTCAGAGTGATCTTCTTCTGGTAGAGTTCTCAACCATCCATTGCCCAGGATGCCTTCGTTTGAAGCCGATTTTAGCAGAACTTCAATACGAGCATAAGCAGCTAGAGGTTATAAATGTTGATTTCGACGACAATGTGAACCTGTTCAAAGAAGAGAAGATCAAAGCTGTACCCATACTGCGCCTTTATAAAAAAGGAGAAATCGTTTGGGAACATTTAGGTTTTATAGAAAAATCTGTAATTGAGTCGGAAATTAATAAATTACTTTAAGGTCTTATGACAAAGATAAATATTTCAGAAGATTGGACTGCCACTATTGTCGGCCTGACATTTGTGGCAGCAGCACTCATACTATTTATTGCAGGAGGCGAGTTTATCATACCAGCCTGTTATAAATGGACAAACACAAAAGAGCTTTATTCTATATTCAATACAAGTAATATTCTGAATATCTTTCTATGGGGATTTGTTGCTTGGATTGCCACTGTCATCATTTTTGTGTTACAGGGCAAGTCTATAGCTGGTACTCGAGGCTTTGCAATGCTCTATCTGATAGCCGTCATAGCATCACTGATAGGTGGTAATGGTATAGTAAATGACCTAGGACTTGAAACAGTCATTTTCAGTCTAATCATTGGTCTCGTTATCAACAATATTTGGGGGACACCAGAATGGATAAAACCAGCACTGGCCTCTGAGTTATATGTGAAGGTAGGACTGATCTTTTTAGGGACTACCATTCTCTTCCAAGACTTATTGAAGTCAGGTGCACTCGGATTGATACAAGCCGTCGTCGTGGTGTTTACTGTATGGAATTTCGCCTTTTGGTTGTTCCGAAAGCTTAAACTTGACAAGGAACTATCGTTGATGATGGCCAGTGGAGTGAGTATCTGCGGTGTGGCAGCAGCCATCGCCAGTGCAGGAGCCATCAAAGGTGATTCCAAGAAACTTTCTTTCGTTGTTTCGCTAGTGCTGGTCATCGCCATACCTATGATTGTACTTATGCCATTCCTTGCCCATCTAATAGAACTCAATGATACACTCGCTGGTGCCTGGATTGGAGGTACTATAGACACAACAGGTGCAGTAGTAGCCACAGGAGCTCTGTTTGGCGAGGAAGCACTGAAAATCAGTACCATCGTAAAATTCTCACAAAACGTTCTGCTAGGGGTTGCAGCATTTGCAATTGCTATTTACTGGAACTTCACCCAGCAAACCGATCGTCGTGATTTGGAAGGAAAGAAACCCAGTGCAAAACTTTTGTGGAACCGATTCCCAAAGTTTGTGCTTGGCTTTGTGCTGGCATCGCTGTTTTTCTCTTTATTCTTTGCTGGTGAAGAATTCAAACCATTAGCAAAGTCGCTCAAAGCATTCCAAACACTATGGTTCACTTTAGGATTTGTATCAATAGGGTTGGAAACTAACTTCAGACAGCTTTGGAATTCTGAAAACAAAAAAGCCACCTTAGCTTTCATCGGTGCACAATCATTTAACATAGCCTTTACACTCGTCGTAGCTCTCATCGTATTTGGATTATAATGGAGATAACATAAAGATATTAAGGCTGATGGGCTCTAAGGCATTTTAACAAACTACTGCATCTTCTCACACAGAGCTGATGCAGTAGTTTATTTGATGAGGTAAAAAACGAGCAATCTATCACTTTTTGGCATAACAACCTATTATTCAGACAGTTAGTACAGGTGATAGATGTTGCATATCTATCACCAACCTACACTATTTGAAATACAGTGTTTAACTGCTTGAAAATAAGCTTTTTGCAATGTTCCAGTATCGCAACAAAAAGTAAAACAACTTGTTTTACTTTGTCAGAGGTATGCTAAACACGTTGTAGATGTATTGCTTTCAACAATAAAACAACTTGTTTTACTATCAATCTCAAGGCTGATGAATCCTAAATCGCAATAAAATACCATACTCTTGTGATTTCTCATTTCAGAAAATATGCGTACCTTTGCAGCCAAGATCTTATATAAACATTAAACAGAAGATAAATGACTACCATAGCACCTTTTGCAAGTCCGCTATACGTGATGCTCAAACCTGCCGGATCGCTTTGCAATCTAGCATGTAAGTATTGCTATTATCTGGAAAAACAGAAACTATACCCTTTGGACAAATCAAAGGTTATCAGCGATGAGTTGCTGGAGGAATTCATCAAGCAATATATCGAGGCGCAGACGATGCCTCAGGTGCTCTTTACCTGGCATGGAGGTGAAACGCTGATGCGCCCTATATCATTCTATAAGCGTGCTTTGGAACTTCAACAGCGCTATGCCCATGGGCGGCAGATTGATAACTGTATTCAAACTAACGGCACACTTCTTACGGATGAGTGGTGCGAGTTTTTCAAAGAGAACCATTTCCTGGTTGGTGTCTCGATAGACGGTCCTCAGGAGTTTCACGATGAGTATCGACGCACACGCCTGGGCAAGCCTTCATGGCGGGATGTGATGCGTGGAATACGGCTGCTGAACAAGCATGGTGTAGAGTGGAATGCGCTGGCTGTCATCAATGATTTTAACGCTGACTATCCATTAGAGTTCTATCGCTTCTTTAAAGAGATTGGCTGCAAATATATTCAGTTTACCCCTGTGGTGGAACGAGTGGTAAAGCGAGCCGACGGACTTACGCTGGCACCTGGCTTGCAAGAAGGCGGTGAAGTGACTGATTTTTCAGTGTCGGCGGAACAATGGGGGCGTTTTCTGTGCACACTCTATGATGAGTGGGTGAAACAGGATGTTGGCGAGGTGTTTGTACAGTTGTTTGACGCCACGCTCGCCAATTGGGTAGGGGCGGCTCCTGGTATCTGTTCGATGTCGGGCAAATGCGGGCATGCTGCAGTGATGGAGTTCAATGGAGACGTGTATTCATGTGACCATTTCGTATATCCAGAATATCGACTTGGAAATATCCGCCAACAAACGCTCACAAGTCTGATGTATAGCGAAAAACAAAGGGCTTTCGGCAGAATCAAGAAGTCCACCCTACCCAGACAGTGCAAAGAATGCCAGTATCAGTTTGCCTGTCACGGCGAATGCCCCAAGAACCGCTTCGTCCGTGACAGATATGGAGAACCAGGGCTCAACTACCTATGTGCAGGCTATCATCAGTTCTTTGAGCATGTAGCGGCTGATATGGACTTTATGAAGGCGGAGTTGGATGCCAAGCGTCCACCATCAAACATTATGTTTAAGAAACGCTAAAGAAATGGGTGTCGCAAATTTGTGACACCCATTTCTTTAATGCTTCTGATGCAATCCGCATTCACGATGATCGGGCGATTCCCACCACCAGCGCCCTGCACGCACATCTTCGCCGGCCCTAATGGCGCGTGTACAAGGTTCGCAACCTATACTGGGATAGCCGCAATCATGCAGTTTATTATAAGGAACATGATGCTGCTTGATATAGTCCCACACCTGCTGTTCCGTCCATGAGATAAGGGGATTGACCTTGATAAGCTGATGCATCTCGTCCCACTCTACCACCTGCATATCCTGACGCGTCACGCTCTGCTCTCTGCGCAGTCCGCATATCCAGGCATCAAGGCCCCGGAAAGCACGGGCCAGAGGCTCAAGCTTGCGAATCTGGCAGCAGCGATGGCGACTCTCGATGGAGTTGTAGAACAGGTTGATGCCCTCTTCCCTTACCATGCGCTGCACCTCCCGATAGTCAGGGAAAAACACTTCCAACTTGATATTGTATGTCAGGTTGGTTTTATCAATCAGTTGGTAAGTCTCTGGGAAAAGCCTACCTGTATCGAGTGTAAAGATGCGTGCTCCCCCACTCTTCACGATGATATCCGTAAGTGTTTGGTCCTCAATCGACAGCGATGAAGAAAGGGCGATGCGCCCCTTGAAGGCCTCAAGAAAGTAGCTGATGATTTCCTCGGCAGGCGCATCGCTGAAACGGTTATTCAAATCACGTATGAGTTGTGCTCTTTCCATACTGTATCTGTTTTAATCATACCTGCACCAACAGTTTCATTGGTATCGGGGTCAATAAAGATAACACTACCTGTAACACGATTCAGGCGATAATCGTCGAACACCAATGGCTGGGCTGTGTGGATGGTTATCTCAGCTATATCGTTCATCTTCACCTGTGCCACGCCAGGTTCCTTCTCCAAGGTGTTGATATTGCGGCGATAGTTGATGGTTCGCACTACAGCCAAGGTGTCTCTTGTAGTCTGGCGCACGATGTACTTTGAACGTGGTTGCAGAGGTTGCTCGTTAAACCAGCAGACATCCAAACGCAGGTCTTGCTCCTGATAGGGTTGTGGCTCACTTGTTTTCACGATAATATCGCCACGCGAGATATCGATGTCGTCCGTCAGTTGCAATGTGATGCTCTGAGGTGGTGCTGCTTCAGTCAGTTCCTCTGTAGCCTGCGTGATGTGCGACACCACCGACTCCAAGCCACTGGGTAGCACCTTAACACGATCGCCCACATGGATATTACCACTGGCCACACGCCCTGCATAACCCCGGAAATCAGGGAAGCGGCTACTGATGGGACGTATCACGTACTGGACTGGGTATCGGAAGGCACGCTGCACTTCATTCTCAACATTTGAGGCAGACTTGCTGACAGGCACTGTCTCGAGAAACTCCAATAGCGGGGCACCATCATACCAAGGGGTCTGCTCTGAACGGTTTACCACATTATCACCCTCCTTTGCCGAAATAGGGATAAAGGTGAGGTTCTGTATATGGAGCGTCTGCGCCATCTTCTGATAGTCAACAACAATCTGATTAAACACATCCTCAGAGAAATCCACAAGATCCATCTTGTTGATGGCCACTACAATATGGGGAATGCCCAGCAAACTTGAGATATAAGAGTGTCGCACGGTCTGCTCAAGCACACCATGACGGGCATCAACCAGAATAATACTGAGGTCGGCAGTCGAAGCGCCTGTCACCATATTACGGGTATATTGTATGTGTCCTGGCGTGTCGGCAATGATAAACTTTCTCTTGGGTGTAGCAAAATAGCGATAAGCCACATCGATGGTGATGCCCTGCTCGCGCTCGGCCCTCAGACCGTCGGTAAGCAATGCCAGATTCACCTCCTCGTTGCCACGCGACTTAGAGGCAGCCTCAACGGCTTCCAACTGGTCTTCGAATATCGACTTGCTGTCATAGAGCAGTCGGCCTATCAGTGTTGATTTACCATCATCCACGCTGCCCGCTGTCGAAAAGCGAAGCAGCTGCATATCTAGATATCCTCTTTTTTCCATTTAACTATGAACTTTAAACTAAGAACTATGAACTTTAGAAGTACCCCGCCTTCTTACGGTCTTCCATGGCCGTCTCACTTCGTTTGTCGTCGGCACGACCACCACGTTCGGTCACACGTGTGGCCGCAATCTCCTCAATAATATCCTCTACAGAGTGAGCAGTCGAGATGGTAAGCCCCGTACAGGTAATGTCGCCGATTGTACGACAGCGCACTTGCTTGGTCACAACCTGTTCTGTGGGTTTCAACTTGATACATGGTTCGGCGGCAAGCCACTGGCCATCGCGTTCAAACACCTGGCGCTCATGGGTAAAATAGAGACTGGGCATTTTTATCTTCTCCTGAAGGATATACTGCCACACATCCATCTCTGTCCAGTTGGATATTGGAAAAACACGGAAGTGCTCACCCATTGCCTTACGACCATTAAATATGTTCCACAGTTCCGGGCGCTGATTCTTAGGATTCCACTGGCCAAACTCATCACGATGGCTGAAGAATCGCTCCTTTGCTCTCGCCTTTTCCTCGTCGCGGCGTGCACCACCAATGGCTGCATCGAAGTGATACTTATCTATCGTATCCAGCAGCGTGGTAGTCTGCAATTTATTGCGCGAAGCATAATAACCGGTTTCCTCTTTCACACGACCAGTATCAATACTCTCCTGCACAGAACCAACTATCAGTTCTGCCCCAAGTCGCTCTGCAAGCGCATCGCGATAATCTATCGTCTCCTGAAAATTATGCCCTGTGTCAATATGCACTAGGGGAAAAGGAATCTTGGCAGGATAGAACGCCTTATATGCAAGATGAACGATTACTATTGAATCCTTGCCGCCAGAGAAGAGAATGGCAGGGCGCTCAAACTGTGCCGCCACCTCCCGAAGAACATATATACTCTCAGACTCTAATTCTCTTAAATGTGTGATGTTACTCATATCAAATTTGTTTTGTTATAAGACTCCGTTTCCGATAAAACCCACAATCACCATCAGCAACACGCCGATGATATAAAGAAGGGCACTCCGCCAGCTCTGCGGCTCGTCATCGGTTGGAGAATAATTGAAAGGATCATTAAACGCCATGATTATATCATCAACTAATACTACCACTCAAATACTTCTTTGTAAGCTCGTGCTTAGGATTATTGAAAATCTCCTTTGCATCGCCCTGTTCGATCACCTCGCCGAGATACATAAAAATAACATAATCGGCTATGCGCTGTGCCTGACGCAACGTGTGGGTGACCATCACTATCGAGTAGTCTTTCTTGAGTTTCACAAACAGGTCTTCTACCGTCTTGCTCGAAATGGGGTCAAGGGCACTGGTTGACTCGTCGGCCAGCAGATAACTTGGCTCTACTGCTAACGAGCGCGCCAGACAGAGGCGCTGCTGCTGACCACCGCTGAGTTTATTGGCAGGACTGTACAAACGGTCTTTCACTTCATCCCACAATCCTACTGCCTCAAGATAATGCTTAACAACTACATCCAGTTTACTCTTACCGCGCACACCATGAATACGGCAGCCATAGGCAATATTGTCATAGATGCTCATAGGAAGCGGACATGGACGCTGGGGAACCAGACCAATGTTACGGCGCAGTTCAGTCATCTGACTCGGACCGGCACCGATAATGTCCTGCTTGCCAAGATTCACCTCACCGTCTATCTTTACATTCTCTATAGAATCGACCAGACGATTGAAGGTGCGCAACAAAGTCGTTTTACCACAGCCAGATGGCCCTATGATACAGGTTATCTTGTTCTGTGGGATTTCCACATTGACATTCTTCAGTATATGCGACTTACCTATCCGGATATTCAGATTACGTGTAGCCAGATGGGTATCTTCAAATTTGGGAAATTTTCTATCGACCACAAAAGGTACTTGCACCGTCCAGGGGACGCGCCGACTGATACTGCTGCCAAGCACATGTGAAAGACTAATTGAAAAACTCATACTCTAACCTTTTATTACTTACATTATCTGGGTGCAAAGGTACTATGTTTCAAGCACCTGAGCAATACCTATTCAGCAGTATTAAAGATACCCAGAGTATGGTATTTTACCGTTAAATCTTGTTCCGCGAGAAGCGATTCATAATAAATCTGCCACTCAGACTGAGCACAAGAACGATAGCCGTCAGAACCACAGCAGCAGCATAGGCACGGTCCTGAACCTCAATCTGCGGCGCACTGAGCTGAAAGAACACGCTCAATGGCAGGGAAGCCGTCTGCTGGGTAAGACTGGTAGGAATAGTATCACTGAAACCTGCGGTAAACATCACCCCCGCAGCATCACCTATGGCACGACCGATACTGAGCAGTGTGGCAGTGGCTATCGCGGGTGCTATCTGACGTACGACCACACTAATCGTCTCAAGTCGGGTAGAGCCCAGACTATATCCAGCCTCCAATAGATCCTGTGGGATGGTCTTCGCCACCTCATCCATCGAACGGATAAAAATGGGAATGATAAGCAGTGTCACCACGATGATACCACCAAGGAGAGAGGTGCGCAAGCCAAAGAATATCATGATGGTGAAGCCAAAGGCACCATACACAATACTGGGGATTCCAAACAGCACATCGTAGGCCAAGCGGGCTATGGCTCCAAACTTGGAATATGGTTTGAGATAGACATTCAGGTAGAACACGACTGGTATTGAAATCAACAAACCCAGGACAGTGGCGCCACCTACGATATACAACGAACCTACAATCGCATTGAGGAACCCTCCCTCCTTACCTATGTAAAATCCACCTCCGGGCAACGACGACACCATCTCCCAAGAGAGGACAGGAATACCACGTCTGAACACCGACCAGATGACACTGACCACAAAGAACAATACCAATGCAATTGAGGCATACATCAGTATCTTCCATATCTTTTCTATCATTATAGCTCTCTTCATTGGCTTTGCATTTTACGTAAGACGAGTCGCGACAAGAGGTTGAACGCCAACACCACAAAAAACAAGATGAACGCAGCAAACATCAGTGCACTTTCATAGAGTGGCAGTGACAGCATCTCACCGTAGTTGTTGGCTATCAGGGCAGGAATAGGATAGCAGGCATCAAGCAGCGACCCTGGCACGATGGCCAGATTGCCACATACCATTATCACAGCGATGGTCTCGCCCAGTGTTCTACTGGCAGCCAGCACAATGGCAGCAATCACGCCCGGAGCAGTCTTGCGCAGAACAACATCCTTGGTGGTCTGCCAGCGTGTTGCGCCGAGCGACCAAGCTGCTTCACGATAGTCGCGCCCCACACTGCTGAATATCTCTATAAACAGACTGACAAGCAATGGTATCACTGTGACACCCAGCACTACACCTGTAGCCAGTACAGTATAACCGCTGCTGTTCCTATCCAACGAAGGTGCTACCACATCGGCCACCCACGGCACGATGACCAGCATGCCCCACACGCCATAGATTACAGATGGCAGGCCGGCAAGAATGTCGAGTAAAGGGAAAATATATCGCTTCATGGCTGTATGAGCATACTCTGTCAGATAGATAGCCATGAGCAGTGAGATGGGGATAGCAATGCTGAGGGCCAGCAATGAGACATCAAGTGTACCCATCAAGAAAGGGAAGAAACCAAACTTATTGCTCATTGGACGCCATTCGCCTTCAGTCAGCAAGTCCCAGAGCGAATGTTCTTGCAGGATCGGCATCGACTTCAGATACAAGCCTACTGCCATCGCCACAACCAACAGCAGACTACTGATGGTGAGTATTGCCATCAGTAGCGCTGCTATGCGATCTTTCAATAATCTCTTCTTATTTACCATGATTATTCTTTTACCCCCAATTTCTTCAGGCCTGCGTCAAGTTTATCCTGCGCAATACCGATATACCCCTGCGGGCCATTCTCCTTCTGTCCGTCGGTCAGGATATACTTCAGGAAAGCAACTACCACGGGATCGGTAGGTACACCTTTCGATACTAAATAGAGGTCACGAGCAGGGGGCGATGGATAACGTCCATCTATAATAGCCTTCACCACCCCCTCCTTGGTATCATAAAAATCCTCTTCGGGATCAATCTGTCCGTTATTGTTCACATCTATTGGAGCAACTGCAAGGCCTGGGTTGGGCTTTCCTGTTTTAGTATCGTAAGCATATCCAATATTGTTCAGTCCCAGGCCATTAACATCTTTCTGGATAGCAGCAGCCAATCCAGGATCACCAAACACCGCTGTTCCCTGCAAATCTTCCTGCTTCTTGCCGAGATAAAGTGCCCAAGTCTCTGCAGCTCCACAGGCATCGCTACGGGTATAGACAGCTACAGGTGTGGCATCGCTGCTGGCAACCAACTGGCCCCACGTTTTTTTCTCGCCATTAATCCACAGAGCAATCAAGTCATCGCGCTTCACACCATGTTTCTTCAGGTCGTTGATAGCTGGATTCTTGGCATTGATAGTAGGCACAACGGCATCTTTTGCCACAGCAAAGCCCACAGCCCCGCGCTGTATCTCGGCATCGCTCAGTTCACGGCTCACCATGCCGAAATCTACCACTCCTGCAATAGCATCGGTCACTCCCTTGCCTGCACCGCCTGCCGACACGTCTATCTTCACGCCGGGGTGCAACTTCTGAAACTCATCAGCCCACTGCACAGCCAGGGGATAGAGGGCAAAGGCCCCCGACAAAGAAATTTCGCCACTGAGTTCGCCGTTAGGACCAACTTTCGATTCTTTCTTTCCACCGCATGCTGCAAACACAGTGGACACAGCCAATAGTACGGCTGCTAATTTTAGATAATTCTTTTTCATATGTACCTTTTTAATTATAATGATTCTGACTTCATAAGTTTTTCGCCACCTCGCCTACGAGGGCTATCAAGGGTGTCGGGTAGTTAGGCTCCTTTTCCACGAGCTCGGCTAAGGTGGTATGGAAGAACTGCTCGTCGGCGGTGGAAACATTGGATGCCAACAGTACGGGGGTACCGGGACGCTTGCCTCGAGCGATGAGTGCTTGGGATATCTGTTGCAGTTTCGAGGCCCCCATATAGTAAACCAGCGTCTCGGCATCGGGTGTCAACGGACGGTTGGCATGACCGTTGATGAGTGCTATGCTCTGCGACACCCCTCTTTCGGTCAGACTTACTTTGGCACGTGCTGCCAATGCAGAGGCAGTGGTAATTCCTGGCACTACCGCAACCTCGATACCGCGGTTCTCCAGATAGCGTATCTCTTCTTGTGCATGGGCAAAGAGCATGGGATCGCCACCTTTCAGGCGTACCACCCGCTTACCTTCAAGCGCAGCCTCCAGCAACAGGTGGTTGATCTCATCCTGCTCGGCACTGTGGTGACCACTGCGCTTGCCTACATAGACCAGCTCGGCAGGAAACGTACGCAGGAAGTCCTTGTCCACCAGGTCGTCGTGAAAGATGATATCGGCTTGTTGCAGCGCCTTGATGGCTTTCACCGTGAGCAGTTCCGGGTCACCAGGACCGAAGCCTACGAGGGTCACTCCAGGCGTCTGCTGCTTCGTGCTGGCCAGAGCGGCTATCCGGTCGCGAATAGCGATACTGCGCTTCACGTCCTTGGCATCAGAGGCGACAGAGATGGTCAGGTTGCCATCGCGATAGATGGCAGGCGAAGTAAAGTCACACTCGTCAGGCGAGTCGCACACACTGGTCAGGATACCTCTTTGTCGGGCCAACTGATGAATCTGGTGATTCAGCAGATGATCGCCTGTGCATACAAACAGCAGTGTGACGCCTTCCAGATCGGCCTCGACAAAGGGGCGCTCCTGCCAATGAAAGGGCAACGCTTTGATGCCATCGCTCACCTCGGGTGCTATCACCGTCGCCTTGTCTGTAAAGCGATTCAGTATGGTGGCCTTATGAGTGGCCACCTTACCGCCGCCTACAATCAAGATATTAGCATCGCTGATACGTATATTGATAGGAAGGAAATTCATCTATTTCTTTTTGATTAGCACTTTCCAATAGTTATCCACTTTCTCTGTAGAGAGCACCTCATGCCCCTCCTGACGCACACTGCCAGGCACATTGTTGATGGGCTGACCGTCGTCAAGGAGTATCTCCAGGAGTTGACCGCTCTGCATGGTAGAGAGCTGTATCTTGGTCTTCACGAAGTTCATGGGACATGCCACCCCTCTGAAGTCCTTCTGTACGTCGGCCTGACTGCCTGCAGCCTGAGCTTCCGAAGGCGCTGCCTGCTGTGGCTCTTGCGCTACAGCGGTCTTAAACTGCAACGAATCATCCATATTGGCATAGAGTTCGATGACCTTGGCTGCCAATGCATCCACCTGCTCTCTGACACCAATCAGCGACTCACCATGACGCGCTTTCTCTACCACCTGTTTGAAGTCGGCCGACACGATGCCTGCCTCGATAAAGAGTGTTTCGAAGTTGGCATACACCTCATCGTCGGTTCGTGGATCGGCACCACGGGTGACCAGCAGCATGCGCGATGCAGAGAATACGATATCACGCAGCAGCTTGTCCTTGTCGGCTCCAAGCAGAGCCAGTGCATCCTGCTTCTCCTTGATAGTGGCTTGGTCCAGTTCGATGATGTCGAAGAGACCGGCCGAGCACTCTGCCTGTCCATGACTGGTCAACGAGAACATCTCGTCGGCTCCCCAGTCAAAGTAGTAGTTCTTGTCCTCATCGAAGGCAGGTACATCCTGATAGCGTGCGATAGCTGCTTTTATCACCTCGCTTCCCTTGTCGCGCACAAAGGCATCGTAGCTCTCATACTGCGCTTTCACTTGCAGGTAGCTGCCCAGATAATCCACTACAAACCCCGGTATGTCCTTGGCTGCCAGAAATCCCTGAGCCTCGGCCAGTTCTGTTTTACCGTTCACTCGTGCCCACACGGTGTATGCGGGATAGGGATGATCCACCACCCTACCGATACGGCCACTGAATCCCAAATCGCTCCAGGCATTCTGGGCGCATGAGTTTGAACATCCGTTGATATTTATCTTCAGGTCGGGCAGTTCGTCCAAATTGAGGTTGCTTTTCTCCAGACTGCGGCGTATGCCCTTCACCAGTCCCTTGGGCAGACAGATACCCAGTCGACAAGTGTCGGCACCGGTACACGATGTGAGGTTGTTGAGTATCACCGGCACGTCGAGTTGTAGTCCCAATCCCTTGAAGAACTGATACACATTGGGCAGATATGCCTCGGGGATGTTTCGCACCTGCATGTTCTGGCGCGGTGTAAAGCGGATGACATCGTTGCCAAACTCCTCTAGAAAATCGGCTATTTTCGTAAACACCTCGGGAAACGTGTTGCCGTGAAGGAATGGGATGACAGCAAAGTAGCCATCGCCTACGCTCTGCTTCTGCGCATAGCGGTGCTTCCACGTCTTGAATGCTTCGCTGTCGTCGCTGACGGGGGCAAATGTCGGGGTTTTGTATTCTACGGGCAGCACTGTCGGCTCAAAATCGAGCGATGCATCACCCTCCAGTTTGCGATATTCCTCAAAGTAAAGGCGCTTGGTTTCTTCCTCACCGTTTTTATAGAAGATATAGCGTATGCGGGCCTTGTGGCGATTCTTTCGGTTGCCATTCAGATTAAAGAAATTCTTGGCGGCCTTGGCAGCACGGAACAGGTCTTTCTCGGGCAGGAAGTCGAACACCTGCCAACCCTTGTGGGGCTGACTGGCTACACTACCGCCTAGCAGCACGCGGAACCCGCGCTGACCATCCTTGACAAGGGGGATGAGTCCCAGGTCGGCCACCAGCGAGAAGTTGGCGTCGGTCTCGTTCATGTCGAAGGCAATCTTCAACTTACGAGGCATCGACCACGAATCTTTCTCTGCTATCAGTCGTGTGGTCAGTCCGATGGCATAGGGATATGGGTCGAAGGTCTGGCGGTCGCTGATTCCTCCCAGCTCGTTCACCAGCATATTGCGAATGGTATTACCACCGCCACCCTGCGTGGCCAGCCCCTCCTCCTGAAGCGACAGCAGGGCGGGCGTGGCTTGGTCGATGCTCACGTCATGAATCTGAACCTCCTGACGGGTGGTAATGTGAATATGCGAGCACTCCACCTGGCGCGCTACCTCGGCCACTCGGCGCAACTGGCGTGGGGTGATAAGACCGCCGGTGCAACGGATGCGCAACATGTAATGACCGTCCTGTCTCTGCTCGTAGATGCCCATTGGCACACGGTTAGACTTGAGCTGTGCGCCACTTATCTCACCTTTCTTAAACTGCTCTATGAGCCGCTGATTATACTGTATGTCTGCTATCAGACTTTTGGGAATCGTGTACATATTATTTCGATGCTTAAATGATTAAAATTCTGGCGGCAAAGGTACGGTCTTTTTCCTACAAACGTATAGGTTTTACGAGACAATTTCTAAAAATACCATGTTTGCGTTAGAGCACGAATACCATCATTATGTTATATTTGCCACTCCGCCTTCAATCCATGTAAATAATGATTGCAAAAAAGCGGAGAAAATCCTACCTTTGCACCCGATTTAATTGACAACAAGAATCGGATTTATAACAACAAACACGTATGATACAATACATATCCACCAACCATCTCAACACATCGTTAGATGAACGTGAGAATTACTTCAAAAGACTATGTCGCAACACCAACGGAAGCCCGTCGGTATTCCTGCAGACCTGTAATCGTGTAGAGCTTTACTATGGCGATGGCGAGGTGCCCGACGAGGTGGCGCGACACCTGTTCCGCGTGGTATGCGGCCTGGAGTCGGCCATTGTGGGCGAGCGCGCCGTGCAGGGACAGGTAAAGGAGGCCTACCAGAAAGCCCTCAACAGCGGTATGAAACTGTCGGCAGGACTGCATAAGCTCTTCGAGTGCGCCCTGCAGATAGGCAAACGCGTAAGAACGGAGACACAGATATCACAGGGTGCCGTGAGCCACAGTCTGGCTGCCATCGAGATTATCGAGCAGCAGCACATGGACCTTGTGAATGCACACATCACCATCATCGGCGTGAACAAGTTGACCGAGGACATCGTAAAGTTTCTGAAAAACAAGGGTGCCAAGGTTATGATTCTGGCCAACCGCACCGAAGAGAAAGCCCGCAGGATGGCTGAGCCCTACGGCATTGACGTGCGACCGCTGAGCGAGAAGGGTGATTTCCTGAAGGATACTGACATACTGATTAGTGCCACATCGTCAGAGCAAGCCATCATCTACATGGAAGACCTTAACACCGAGCGACCACTGCTGGCCATTGACCTGGCTTTTCCGCGAGACATTGACCCTGCCGTGACCGAATATAACAATGTGACCCTCTACAATCTGCAGGACGTGGAGCACAAGGTGCAGGACAACATCGCCATCCGTAGCGACGAGGTGAACAAGGCCGAACAGATGATTGAGCACGAGATAGGGGTGCTGCGCGAGATCATGGAGCGCCGCCGCAGCTACAAGACCGTGCGCATAGTGGCGCGCAGCAGCAAACTGTCGCAACTGCAGGTGCAGGAGGTGATGAACCGCCTGCCACACGTGCTCTACGAACTCAAGATACAACAGTCTTTCGGCGACAAACACCAGAAGATTTCGCTGCTGGACGGCAAGGCTCCCGATGATATGTTCACCCGCGAACTGGACCAGGCTCTGCTCAGGGGCGAGGCCGACATAGCCATCCACTCGGCCAAGGACCTGCCTGAGAAACTCAACGACGGACTAGAAGTGATAGCGCTCTACGAGGCTTTCGACAAGACCGACTCGCTGGTGAGCCGCGACCACTTGACACTGGCCCAGCTGCCCCCGGGCAGCAGGATTGGCACCAGTTCGCAACTGCGCCGCAAGGAACTAATGGCGCTGCGCCCCGACGTAGAGATTGTGGGCATTCGCGGATGTATCGAAGACCGTGTGCAACTGGTACGCAGCGGCAAGGTGGATGCCGCCATCGTGGCCACATGCGCCCTGAAGCGACTGGGCATGCAGGATGAGATAACCGAGGTGCTGCCCTTTGCCACACACCCCATGCAGGGTCGTCTGGCCATCACCGCCCGCAAGGGACGCGAGGACCTGAAAACACTCTTTTCCAAAGACAGCATTCTATGACGACACTTTACACGGGAATCATCACCAGCGACAATATCAGCCATGTGCGTCAGCGCTATGGCACCGATGTGGTATGCACACCGCTGCTAGAGATAGTAGCAATGGGCGATGACAGCGCACTGCGCCAGGCTGCCGCCGACATCAACAGCTACGACTATCTGCTGTTCACCAGCCGCTTTGCCGTCAGCCACTTTGCCATATTTCTGCCCCAGCCTCTGCCTCCGTATGTACGCATCGTGTCCATCGGCAGCACCACCACCGCAGCCCTGCTGCAGGCTGGGTTCGCCAATGTCAGTCAGCCCGCCTTCGACAATTCCTACAGCGTCATCCAGTGGTTCAGGGCTCAGCCCCGGGGCAGCGTGCTCATACCGCGCTCAGACATTGCGCTCAGCATCATCCCCGACGGTCTGCGATACCACGGATTCAAGGTGACCACCGTCACCGCCTATCACAACCGTATGCCGGCTGCACCACAGAGGGTTGACCTTGGCACGATAGACCGCATCGTGTTCACATCGCCGTCCACCATCAGCCACTTCGTCAGCATCTATGGTTCGCTGCCTGCCGACAAGGTGTACGAGACGCGAGGCCCCATCACCCGAAAATATTTCGAAACTCAAATAAAAATACAAGACTTATGAAACGATTCAGAGAATTACGCAAGGATCAAGCTACACGCGACCACTATGCCGACGTGAGTGTAGATGTGAAGGACTTTATCTATCCCTACTTTGTCGTAGAGGGCGAGCATGTGAAGGACGAGATAAGTACCATGCCCGGCATCTTCCGCTATTCTATCGACACGCTCGTAGAGGATATCAAGCAAGTATATGCGTTAGGCATCGACAAGGTGCTACTGTTTGGCGTCATCGACGACGCACAAAAGGACGAGCGCGGATCGCTGGCCTATGCCGAGGATGCGCTGGTATGCCGCGCAGTCAGGGCCATCAAGGCTACCCAGCCAGAGATGTGCGTCATCACCGACGTTTGTCTGTGCGAATACACCAGTCACGGCCACTGCGGACTGCTGCACAATCATGACGTGGAAAACGACTCTACCCTGCCCCTGCTGGCTGAGATGGCATACGTGCACGCCAAGGCCGGTGCCGACTTTGTGGCTCCGTCGGCCATGATGGACGGACAGATAGAGGCACTGGACAAGCGACTGCGCGAGGCAGGACTGCGCGACAAGTGCAAGATTCTGGCTTACTCGGCCAAGTATGCCTCGGCGTTCTATGGCCCGTTCCGCGATGCTGCCGACTCGGCACCTGCCTTCGGTGACCGCAAGACTTATCAGATGGACTACCGCACCCACGACCAGGGACTGGAGGAGATTGCCGCCGACATCGACGAGGGTGCCGACTGGACTATGGTGAAGCCTGCTATGCCTTATCTCGACATGATAGCACGCGGCAAGGAGCGATTCCCTGGCATACCGATGGTGGCATACCAGGTGAGCGGCGAGTACTCGATGCTGAAGGCTGCTGCCAAGTTGGGCTATCTTGACGAGCAGCGCGTGGTGTTCGAGAGTCTGATTGCCATCAAACGCGCTGGTGCACAGTATATCATTTCGTATTACGCTAAAGAATACATGAAGCGATGGGCATAAACGAACGCATACTATCAGCAGCCGCCTTTGAACAGGCACAGAGGGTGATTCCTGGTGGCGTCAACAGTCCTGTAAGGGCACTGAAGAGCGTGGGCACCACGCCACTATTTGTCAAGGAGGCCAAGGGTGCCTACCTCACCGATATCGACGACAACAGAATCATCGACTTCTGTATGTCGTGGGGTGTATTCATCCTAGGGCACAACAACGAGCATGTCAGTCAGGCGGCCATCGACGCCGTATGGCGCGGCAGCAGCTACGGCATACCTACCGTCAGCGAAACCATACTAGCCGAAAAAGTGCGCCAGGCATTCCCCTCGATGGAGCGCCTGCGCTTTGTCAACAGCGGTACCGAGGCCACTATGTCGGCAATACGTGTGGCGCGTGGATTCACTGGTCGCAACCTGCTCGTCAAGTTCGAGGGCAACTATCACGGTCATGCCGACCATCTACTGGTGTCGGCAGGGTCGGGTGTAGCCAACATCACCAATGCCTCATCGGCTGGTGTACCCGACGGGTTTGTGAGATATACAGCAGTGCTACCCTACAACGACACCGAGGCGCTGCACTGTTTCTTTGCCGAGCATGGCCACGAGGTGGCAGCACTCATCATCGAGCCTGTGGCTTGCAACATGGGGGTGGTGGTGCCTACTGAGGACTTTCTGAAGGCTACGCGCGAGGTGACCGAACAGTATGGCGCCATACTTATCTTCGACGAGGTGATTACAGGCTTCCGTCTGGCATTCGGCGGTGCACAGCAGCGCTTTGGCATCATGCCCGACATGACTACCGTCGGCAAGATTGTAGGCGGCGGATTCCCCGCAGCGGCCTTTGGAGGTCGCGAAGACATCATGAGGGTTCTGGCTCCCGAGGGACCTGTGTATCAGGCTGGCACACTGAGCGGCAATCCTGTGGCTATGGCTGCGGGCATCGAGACCGTCAGACAATTGTCGCAACCTGGCTTCTACGAGGCGTTAGAGCGTAAGAGCGATGATTTCATTACCAAACTCGAGCAAATCATTGCCGGCAGGGGCATCCAGCTGAACCGATGCGGCTCCATGTTCACATTATTCTTTTCAAGCAAAGCTGATGGATCAGAGCACTTCAACGATAGCCCCGTGCGCAACTTCAAGGACACGCAGCGCTCCGACCAGCAACGCTTTGCCCGCTACTTCCGCAACATGCTCAGTCGCGGCATCTACGTCAGTCCGTCGCAGTTTGAGGGCAATTTCATATCCGAGACTCACACCCCAGAGATTCTCGATTACGTACTGAAAAGCATAGCCGAAAGTATCGATTAACTGTTTCTTCCAAAACCGCCGAGACTCTCATCGGATGAGAATCTCGGCGGATATTTTTTTTACTTTATATATGATTGGTGCAGGTACCTCGTCTGCCAACGCCCGTCATGCCAATCATGCCAACGGAGAAAACAATCCGTCCAGCTGCAATCAGGAGTACGGAGAAAGTCCATTTAGCTACATTTCCACGTTCAGAGGACATGCGGGACTATACGACACTTTTATCACATAATATTAAACTAAAAATATAGAAATGTGGAAAAATTGCAGTACCTTTGCAGCAAAAAATGTAGAGATTATGGAGTCAAAACTGGTAATTTACAATACTCTGACGCGACAGAAGGAGCGTTTCGAGCCGCTTCACGCCCCAAACGTGGGCATGTATGTGTGCGGACCAACGGTGTATGGCGATCCCCATCTGGGACACGCCCGTCCTGCCATTACATTCGACCTGGTGTTCCGATACCTGAAGCATCTGGGTTATAAAGTAAGGTACGTGCGTAATATCACAGACGTAGGTCATCTGGAGCACGATGCCGACGAGGGCGAGGACAAGATTGCCAAGAAGGCTCGTCTGGAGCAGCTTGAGCCGATGGAGATAGCACAGTACTACACCAACCGCTATCACGCGGCTATGGATGCTCTGAATGTGCTGCGCCCATCTATCGAGCCACACGCTACTGGTCACATCATCGAGCAGCAGCAGCTGGTTCAGCAGATTCTGGACAACGGCTTTGCCTACGAGAGCAATGGTTCGATCTACTTCGACATCGAGGCTTACAACAAGAAGTTCCAGTATGGCATCCTCTCTGGTCGCAGTCTTGAGAACGTGAAGGACGCTAGCCGCGAACTGGACGGTGTAGGCGAGAAGCACAATCAGGCCGACTTTGCTCTGTGGAAGAAGGCTCAGCCCGAGCACATCATGCGCTGGCCATCGCCCTGGAGCGACGGATTCCCAGGTTGGCACTGTGAGTGCACAGCTATGGGCCGTAAGTATCTGGGCGAGGAGTTTGATATCCACGGAGGTGGTATGGACCTGGTATTCCCACACCACGAGTGCGAGATAGCACAGGCTCAGGCTTCGATGGGTCATCCTGCAGTGAAATACTGGATGCACAACAATATGCTGACCATCAACGGACAGAAGATGGGTAAGTCGTATAACAACTTCATCACTCTGGAGCAGTTCTTCACAGGTAATCATCCGCTGCTGAAGAAGGCTTACAGCCCTATGACCATCCGTTTCTTTGTGCTGAGCGCTCACTACCGCGGAACAGTTGACTTCTCGAACGAGGCTCTTGAGGCTGCAGAGAAGGGACTGGAGAAGATGATGAACGCTATTGCTGACCTGCAGCGTGTTCAGGTAGCCGACAAGTGCGATGCCGAGACAGAGAAGGTGGTTAAGGCTCTGCGCCAGAAGTGCTACGACGCAATGAACGACGACCTTGCTACACCGCAGGTTATCAGCGCCCTGTTCGAGGCTTGCACCGTAGTAAACAAGCTTACCGACCACAAGGCAACCATCTGTGCCGAGTGTCTGCAGGAACTGAAAGACACCATGCACCTCTTCGCTGAGGACATACTTGGTCTGAAGGCAGAGAAGAGCGGCACAAACGATGAGCGCGAGGCTGCTTTCGGCAAGGTGATGGATATGGTTCTGGAACTGCGCGCTAAGGCCAAGGCTGATAAGGACTGGGCCACCAGCGACAAGATTCGCGACGAGCTTGCAGCTGCCGGTTTCGAGGTGAAGGACACCAAGGATGGTGTAACCTGGAAACTGAACAAGTAAACATATATTAATCCCTCGCCCAGTTTTGAGCGAGGGATTATTGTATCTAGTAGCCCAAACCTACATAGCTATGGGCAGGAATGTTAATGTCGAATACTGTTGAGCCATCAGGGTATCCGAAGAAACGATTGCGGCCCCACATTGGAGGCATCGCAGGAATCACTGCAGGAGAATACTGGTTACCAGTGAGGAGATTACGCATAGAGCCGACCTTGGCGCATACTACCACACGGATACTTACAGCCTCATCATTGAAGTTCTCGACTACCATCGTCTTATTGTCGTAGGGGAACAGCGAAACCTTTGACGGGCCTTCGATATAGACGCCAAGGTCCTTACTCATAGCGCGACGGATGATATTAAGTGCACCTGCCGGGAAATCATATAGGTTGCTATAGTCATCAGGTATCGTCAGAACAAAGAGCATACCTTTAGAATAGGTATCGCGCAAAAGGATGGGATAACCAGAGACACCTCCATTGAGTGGGCGACCTGCTGAAACAACCTCCCAGGCATCGTTGGTAAAGTACTTAACCTGCGGAATAATGAATTCGCGCTCTGACTTGCCTGAATAGCCGAAATCATTGACAATAGCCTTCAAGTCGCCACAATATAGTTCGCACACGTCAGCAATTTCAGAGCGGATGGTTTTCAGCAATCCTGTGGTGATTATGACATCTCCGCCCTTACGGAGTTGAGCCTTTATCTTCCCGACAATCTGCGGATCTTTAGCAGCCTGTTCGGTAAGCAATATCTGCTGGCGGTCGGTAAGAAACTCTGGATGCATATCCATAGGCAGACCAATCATGCCAAGATAGTTCTGCAAGAAGTCTTCGCCTGACGAGTGATATGGCTTATAACTTACAAGACCAATAGGATTGCCCAGTTGACCGACGAGCAAATCCGTCTGGTGTAGGGTAACATCGGCATAACGGGCCAGAGTGGTTGGAGTGATGGTCTTGCCATTTCGAACGAAAGGCTTCACCATCTCATCATAATTGAAGCTACTGTTTGCATCCTGCCATTTAGCACGCTGCTGTGGTGAAATCTTAACATCGCAGAGCTGCATGTAGTTCCATAAGATAATCTCGGGAGTCTTCGAAAGCATAGTAAGATGAAGCTGCTCGGCATAGCGGTCCATGCTCATGTGGATACCGCCGGCATCAACCCAGCCGCCTCCGTTTTTATTAGGGGCGATATTATCGAAATAGCGCACCACATTATAGCTGAGATAGTTTTGCAAGTGCTGAGCAGAGCCCGGATCGCGGGTCTCCGTACCAGTCCATATCCCATCGAAATATGCGGGTTCTTCTTCAAGATTAAATCCAAGACCATGAAAATGATCGTACCAGTTGGGATATTTTACGATGACCTTCACTTTTGGATTAACAGCCTTAGCAGGGTTAACCACCAACTCACGACCAGCATCTGCCATCAGGCGCAAGCGATATTCGGTCCAGCTCTTACTACCCTTAGCGGCTATCTCGTCATCGTTTTTAAGGTCGATAAAGAAGAAGTCGTCGAGAATAAAATCATCAAAGAGTCTGGCGGTGTACTCGGCCACCTCTTTTACTATCTTACGCTCATCTGCGCGCGCGTAGCTGTAGGTTTCGAAATCGGTTGGTTCGCTGCGGGTGTAGGTGATACCGCCACCAACCTCTAATCCCTTAGACTGAAAGAATTTCTTTACCTTTAGCATAGTCTTTTCAGGTACGGTGAAGGCATCACGATGGGTTTCCAGGTAAATCTTGTCAAGATCAACCTGAGAACTCACAACATCCCATGTTGACTTAAGGAACTTGTCATCATCCATCCGAGCCACATCCTGCGCACGAATGTAGGTTGACACTTTGAAATTCTGAAACTTCTTTTTGGTAGCCGCCATAGCAGGCTGCAACATGCATGCAGTCATTGCCATAAATAGTAATCTGCTTAGATACTTCATAATGGGTTTATTTTTGTGATTGATTTTAATTGGGGCAAATATACGCATTTTTGCTGAACAAAAGACACTTTTCGCAGAAAAAGTTTGTATTGTTTGAATAAAAACTTGTATCTTTGCCGGCGATTTGATGAATAACGACTAGAAAATGATACTGAAAAAGATAGCAATGATGCTGATAGTGCTGGCGATGAGCACAACCGTGGGTGCGCAAAACACCGACGAGATATATGCTGAAGCCAAAGCACTATATGATGCAAAGGACTACAAGGCAGCACTACCCAAACTGAAGGTTGCAGCCGAGAAGGGCCACAAAAAGGCACAATACCGACTGGGCCGATGCTACGACAAAGGGCACGGAACAGCCGAGAACAACAAGTTGGCCTACGAGTGGTACGCAAAGTCGGCTGCCCAGAACTACGCCAAGGGACAACTTGCGCTGGGCAAATGCTATATGAAAGGAAAGGGCACTACTGCCGACCAGGCAAAAGCTAAAGCGTGGCTTACCAAAGCCTTTAAAAACCCCAAAGGCGGACTTAAACTGAAGGAGAAAATAAAGAAAGATGCCAAAGAGGGCGACAAAGACGCAATAACAATACAGAAACTATTGTGGAAAAAATAATAGAATCATTCAACCCCATCTCACTAGAAGAGATGAAGAGCGTGAAGCTGATGAATCGCACAGACACCAAGTTTGTGACGAATACCAGCAAACTGTGCGAACTGCTAAAGATGGCACAGCACGACTACTATGTGCAGGAGATAGACGGCGAGCGTAACCTGGAGTACGACACCACCTACTTCGATACTAAGGCATTCGACATGTACACTATGCACCAGTGCGGACATGCTAACCGACAGAAGATACGCTTCCGCACATACTGCATAAGCGACCTGCAATTCATGGAGGTTAAGACCAAAAACAACCACGGTCGCACAAAGAAGAAGCGCATAGAGGTGAACGACATGGACCTGAACGACGAGGAGAAGCGCCACTTCCTAAAGAAGCACCTGCGATTTGAGGTTGACACGCTGCAGCCCGCTCTGAGCAATCATTTCAGCCGTATAACACTGGTTAATAAAGGTATGACCGAACGCCTAACCATCGACACAGGTCTGCGATTCCACAACCTGCTTAACGGCAAGGATAAGGATATGGGACAGTTGGTGGTTATAGAGCTGAAGCGCGACGGACTGGTTTATTCGCCTGTGCTGCACATGCTTCGCCAGTTGCGCATACAGCCCCACGGATTCTCAAAATACTGCATGGGATCGGCGCTGACAGGCAACGACCATCTGCCAGTGAATCGCTTTAAGCGCAAACTTATCGAAATCAATAAATTAGTAAATCAATAAAATCAATAATAAATATGGATCTACAAAATCTTTTTTCAGCCGACTTCGGCGAGACCCTAATGAGATTTGTGCTCTGTTTGGTAGTAAACTGGGGCATAGTTAATTTCCTGTATTACAAGAAGAGCAAACGTCGCGACTTCTACTTCACCTTTATGATTATATCGGTGGCCATCTACTTCCTGGTTTACCTGATGATGGGTATGGACCGTGGAAAGGCTACGATGGGTGTTGGACTTGGACTGTTTGGTATCTTCTCGATCATGCGATACCGCACCGACACTATGCCTGTTCGCGAGATGACATACCTGTTTGTGGTAGTATGCCTGTCGGTAGTTCACGCAATGTCGTCGGCACTGGGTGTTGACGATTCAGGAGCGATGACCGGCACACCAATGGTAGAACTGATAGTTATCGATGCTATAACCATCGCCGCAATCATCGTGTTCGAAAAAATGCTTAAGGTTGCTGCCACCAAACTGGTGCAGTACGACCGCATAGAACTGATTAAGCCCGAAAAGCGCGACGAGCTTAAGGCCGACCTGGAGGAGCGCCTGGGTGTAAAGGTGATAAAGGTAGAAGTGGGGGCCGTAGACTTTCTGCGCGACATGGCTGTGCTGAGAGTGGTGTACGAAGGAAAAAGCGGTGGCGATATAGAGAAGAAACTTAAACTAAAAGATAGCGATTATGCGCACATTTAAACAACTGGCAGCAGTACTGATGCTGATTGCGGCTACCCCTGTAGCCGCTCAGAGCGAAGGCGGACTGATAGTGGGTGCCGAAGCCGAGAAGAAGATAGACAGCCACTGGAGCATGAGTCTTGAAGCCGACATGCGAACACGCAACGACTTTAAGACGATGGACCGCTGGACAGTAGGCTTGGGCGGTGAATATAAATTCAACAAGTATCTCAAGGCCAATGCCGGCTACATACTGATGAACAACAACTTCCACGAGAAGATTAGTTATAAGGCCAACGGAGCCTACAACAACTGGCGTCCAAGCTACTGGGGCATCCGCCATCGTGTGTATGCTTCGGCCACTGGTACTTATAAGTTCAAGAACAACATCCGTCTGTCGCTGCGCGAGCGCTGGCAGTACACCTATCGTCCAGAGAAGACCACCCAGCGATGGGATTTTGATAATGAGTACTGGGAAGACAAGGTGGTAGCAGGCAAGGCTAAGCACCAGTTGCGCTCACGCCTGCAGATAGAATACGACAAGAAGAAAGCCCTGCTCACTCCTTACGCCAATGTGGAGTTGTTTAACTCACTTGGCATCGAGAGTGTGCGCTATACCGTGGGCACAGATATCCGACTGGCCAAGCAGCACTCGCTGCAGGTGTACTACCGATTCAAGAACACCCGCAATGTTGATGAGGATGATTACGACCCCGATATGCACTATCTGGGATTGGGATATAAGTTTAAGCTGTAAACGTGAGGATTATGAAAAAGATACTTTATGGACTGATGGCTGTGGCACTGATGAGTGCCTGTCAGAACGACGATACCGACTTCAGCGAATACATCAATGGCGAGAAGTCGAGCATATCGACTATATACATTACTTATAATGAGACAAGTGTTGACGTAACAGGCGATTCGAAAGGATACGTGACCACAAACGGGGCTGATGTAACAGTAAATGCCGAGAATAGTTCTGATTCGCTGTTGCTGGTGCTGAGCGGCAGTACTACTGATGGTTCGCTACTGGTGTATCGCCAGCAGCAGTATGGCATAAAGCTCAATGGCGTAAGCATCAAGAGCAACGATGGTCCTGCCATCAACAACCAGTGCGGCAAATGGCTGTATCTGGATGTTGCCGATGGCACAACAAACACACTTACCGATGGTACCAGCTATACAGACATAGTGGTTAACGGCGCCACTATCGACCAGAAGGGATGTCTGTTTAGCGAAGGTCAGGTATATGTAAAAGGTACAGGAAAACTTGCCATCACAGGCAACTGCAAACATGGATTTGCCTGCGACGACTATATCGTAATCGACGACAACGTAACACTGAACGTATATTCTTCAGCTGGCAACGGCATCAAGGTAAACGACGGACTTTGGATAAACAATGGCAACATAGGCATCAGCGTTACAGCCGATGCTGCCCGTGGCATAAAGTGCGACTCGGTGGTTGTGATAAGCGGTGGAAGCACCACCATCAGCACATCGGGCGACTGCGTGTACGATACCGAAGTGCAGGACTATAGCAGCGCAGCTTGCATCAAGTGCGAGAGCCAGTTCACTATGACAGCCGGCACACTCAAGCTTATTAGCAGCGGCGATGGCGGCAAGGGTATAAACTGCGCAGCAGATGTAGTATTTAGCGGTGGAGAGCTTATAGCCAAGACCACTGGCAGCAACGATAATGGTAAGCCAAAGGCCATCAAGAGCGATACGGGCATCATCGTCAGCGGTGGTTCGTTCTCGGCCTATGTCAACAAGAGTTGGGCCTGCGATAATGGCAGCGAAAGCGAAGAGCCAGCCGACCACATCACAGTGAAAGGCTCGCCCAAGACACAGAACATCACCAAGAAAACTGTTGAGATAACATACTAAGAGGATTCATTGAACGAATAGGCCGGTTTGCTGAATAATTTTGGCGAACCGGCTTTTTGTATCTACCTTTGCAAGAAATAATAAAAATTAGCAAACAAGATGAAGACAAAAAACTATGTAGTGCTCTTGGTATCTGTAGCACTGATGACATGCTGCACAGCCGAAGATCCATTTGGCAGTAGCAGCAATTGGAACAACTGGAGCGAGACTGGAATCCCTGGACAAAGCAGCAGTGGCAGCTCTACCACAACAGGCGAGCTGACCACATTTACAGTAAACATCGACAAGACCACAGCCGAACCATCGACTACTGCCAGTGCGTATCTGCCTGATGAGGAAGACGACCTGCAGAACAACAGCTTTACTACCGAGGTTGCCATCAATATGAGCAATCCTACAGCTAAAAGCGAGAACGGCGTAGAAATAACCGTCAACGGTGGACATGTGACCGCCAACCACGGTTCGACCAAGAATATATGCTACGTAGTGAGCGGCACTACCACCAACGGCTCGTTCACAGTAGTAGGCGACAAGAAATACGAGGTTAAACTCGATGGTGCAAACATCACCAATCCCGACTCGGCAGCACTCAACCTGCTGAGCGGCAAGCGCGCGTTCATCGTATTGACCGACGGCACCAGCAACACACTGACCGATGGTACGGGTGGCAGCCAGAAAGGCGCACTCTACTGCAAGGGGAAACTACTAATTAACGGCAGTGGACAACTGAGTGTCGTCGGCAATACCAACAATGGAATACATTCGGCCGACTACATCGTGTTCAGCAAGAGCACCAACGTCTATGTGAAATCTACAGCCAACCACGGTATCAAGGCCAACGATGGTGTGTTTATCAATGGTGGAATTATCAATGTCGAGGTATCTGCCGCAGCTGCAAAGGGCATCAACTGCGAAAGCAATATAGTAGTTAATGGTGGACGTACCACCGTGATTACCACTGGAGGCGGAACCTACGACGCCACTGACAAGGAAGCTAAGGGTGCTGCGTGCATCAAGGCCGACTCTGCCTTCACCATTAATGCTGGCGAGCTGTGGCTTAAGAGTACAGGCAGCGGCGGCAAGGGTATCAACGTAGATACCGAAGCCAACTTCTGCGGCGGCAATGTGTATATCGTTACTGAGGGTGGACAGTATAAGAGCAACAACGACACATCATCGCCCAAGGGCATCAAGGCCGATGGCAACATCAACATCAGCGGCGGCACCATCTGGGTACGTACCAACGGATATAATGGCGAGGGCATTGAGACCAAGAGCACAATGAACATCAGCGGTGGCGAAGTAGCTAGCTACGCTTACGACGATGCTATCAACTCAAAGAGCGACATGACCATCACTGGTGGATACGTATATGCACAAGGCAAGAACAACGACGGTCTGGATGCCAATGGCAACATGTATATCAAGGGCGGACTGATCTACGCCATATGCTCAGGCACTCCTGAGGTTGCCATAGATGCCAATACTGAGGGCGGAAAGAAGCTATACCTTACAGGCGGCACAGTAGTTGCCGTGGGCGGACTGGAGAGTGGTAGTAGCCTCAGTCAGTCATGCTATCAGTCATCATCGTGGAGCAAAGATACTTGGTACACCATGACCTACGACAGCAACACATTCTCGTTTAAGACTCCATCAAGCGGAGGTTCAGGCCTTGTCATCTCATCGGCAGCCACTCCTACCCTACAGTCAGGTACATCAGTTAGCGGTGGTAGCAGCGTATTCGGTGGCATCGGCATCATGAGCGGAACCGTTAGCGACGGCACCAGCGTATCGCTGTCTAGCTACACAGGCAGCAATGGTATGGGCGGTGGCGGTTGGCCTGGCGGTTGGCGTTAAGCACTCATATACAATAAATTACGAATTTCATCGTTATTAATAGTAGTAACAATCATGATTTGGATGAAGAATCAGTCGCGACATGAGAATCTGACATACTTAATAGTGTGGAGTCTGCTCTTTGCAACCCCGCTATTAAGTCTGTACATGCGAGCCATCAACGATCCCTATATCACCTTTAACTGGACCGAAGTGTTCTTTATATGGCGCAAATTCGGTATCTTCCTGGCTCTGTTTCTGATTCACAACTTCCTGTTGGCTCCGCTGCTGATCCATCAGCACCGTCGCACT